>DHKFC23501__coassemble_1170_pt1 | contig 25786 bp, 22 predicted proteins | sample DHKFC23501__metabat2_low_PE_030 | metagenome-assembled genome bin DHKFC23501
CATCTGTCGTTTCCAGTGGGATGATGTTTTCCACATCTACCAAGGAAGACAATGAAACACTGCCTTTATGCAGATTCTCCATCTCATCATTCACGATAACACCTGTCGATGTCTTAGTGGTATCACCACAAGAGGAAAGAGACATCACTGCCAGTGCTGCGATAAAAAAAACTTTTTGCATAACTAAAATCTGTGAAAAAAATACGCGGAAGATATACTTTCGTAAATATGTCATCCGCGATTTTAATTTCTATATTACGAATAGAATTTATACAGAATAAGGAATAGGGTTTTGGTTATCAGCACCCTAATACCTTATTCGATATAATGTCTAACGCAATCCTACAAATCAAACATAAAACAAAATGTCTATTGCTGATTACCTAGGACAATCTCTGGATACTGTTCCGCAAGTACATTCATGACCATCTCCATTTTCCAGACAGGCTTCGTAACTCCCTGTTCCCCATCCTGGGCAATCATATAATTTGTATTTACAAACACGACCATTTTCTGTATCATTGGCTATAGCCTCAACTTCTGTTAAAAACATATCCGAATATTGGTCTACTTGCTGTGCGGAATACAAATTATATCCACCTAATCCTACAACAAACGCAAAAGCAAATATATAAATTTTCTTTTTCATACTTTAGATAATAAATTTAAGAATTCTAATTATTAACATTCTCCGTATCTATCCTTTCAACGGAACAGGCAACCGCATTGCCCAATTAAAAACTTTTCGTACCTTTGGCGCACCTCCTTTCTTTTAGGTGGGTTACGGAGCACCCGGACTTCATTTGCTCCAACAAATAAATCGTGCCGGGTGCTCCCTTTTGAAACCTATTCAAGGGTATAATTTTGCTGAACCATATAAACCTTCCTGTGAGTAGTGGGACAATCCACACTGCCAATTCCCCAACAGAATACCAGATTTGCATCTTCACCGGTGGCCAACGCCTCCACATTGTCCAGCATCAACCCGGTCATCTTTGTTTCCTGCCGGCCGGACACATAACTGCCCCATCCGGCTGCCGCCACCAAGACGGCCACTGCTACCATTCTTACAACTCGTTTCATTTCCTATTGCAATGTTTGTTGAAATTTGCCGCGAAGTTAATGAAAGGCGAAAAAAGGCATGCCCGAACCGGCGTGAATAGTTGGCTCACGCAGCGTGATTTTTTTCTCACGCATCCACAGGATTCTAAGAATCAACAGATTGCGCTCCTTCTTCCTCCAAGAACATTTTATACCCCTTCTCCATAGATTTTATCTGAATACGCCCGTCGCACTTGGTCAGGCAACTCCTCAACTTGGAAATTGCCTGGCGCTTTTTCACTGTCAGATTACTGTCCGAAGGAGGCCATCCCAAGGCCCGGTAAATTTCTTCGTCCGACAAACGCCCCCCGTGCGACAGGAACGCACAGAGCAGCTTAAGGCTTTGGGGAGTGATGTCCACACGTTGCCCGTCGCAAGTCAGCAACATGCTGTCCTTGTGGTAAACCAGCCGTCCCAACTCCCAAACAGACAATTTCTGTTCATCGGCGGCAGACACTTCCGGATCCGGCCCGGACAGCCGGGACCGCAACCTCCATCCGCCCCAGGCCAGCAACGCCAGCAACCAGCCGGCCAAAGACAGGACTACCCCGGGGCTGGTCCAGCTGATACTTTCCCAAAAGCCCATGCGGACATAAGCGGCGAGCTGCATCGTATAATGATCGTCCAGGTAATACCGGCCTATCAGGCAATCCTCCCGCTCCGCCGAGAGGTCACCCGCCCGACGCACCCGGATGCTGTCCGCCCAAGGCTGAGAAACAGACAACACCAACAGCGACGGAACACCGTCGCCCCATGTTTCTGCCCATCCGACGTGCAGCGAGTCGAGGAAAGACGGAGAGAACTCCTCCAGCAACTTCGCTTTAAATCCCAACATGTCGAGTGGATACAGGCTTTGGCTTTCCTTCAGGGAATCTATCTCCACCTCAAACGTCCCCTCTTCGATCGTCAAGACACGTTTGGACCGGGAGGGGGCACCTCCCGAAGAAGAGTCCATGGAATAAGGAATGCCCAAAGCATCAAACTCCCGGTTGATTTCCATCTCGGCCCGGAATGCCAGTTTCTCTTCCGCGTCCCGGCGGAACGTAGCTTCCCCGGCACAAGCGCTCCGCCAAACGGCCACGACGCTTCCTGCCGTAAGTATCATCAGCAGCATCGTCCATACCCTGTATATACGCTTTTTATCCATGCCTATTGAGTTTTTGCATCGGCAAAGATAAACAAAATATTTCTGCCGATGACAGAATCCACATGCACATATGGGGGAGAGGTTGTCCGAGTAGATGTTGATAGTTAGTTTATATGATAAACAGGAATTTAATTCTTTAGACGCAGATGACGCTGATGCCGCTGAGCTATAATCTTTGATAACGGATAATCAGTCAACAAAGAAAATGAATCTGCGTCATCCGCGTAATCCGCGCCTAAAAAAATCCGGAAAACCGGCCGATTTGACTTTTATCTTCCGCTTTTCCTCCCTTTCAGGTCTCTTTCTGGTCTCTTTTTGGTCTCTTTCTGGTCTCTTTCAAGGCTTATCCGGAAACAAAGAAACGGAAGCCGTGCGACGACTGCGAATAGGACCGGAATAAAATTAAAAGTAAAATATTATCCGTTGGCGGAATTATACTTTGAGCGGGATGAATTTGTGCATTTCAGTTGTGGCAGGTGCTGAAAATTCTTGATACCCTATTCTTAATGCGACATTCCGTTTTTTGCTGAAAGTTTGTTACAAATTTTATTTTTGTAAGTATCTTTCTTAATGCAGCGGATTGATAATCAGTTCGTTACATTTTCTTAAACATTCTCCAAAAAACACTGAACAATTACTGCCGAAACTGTGAAGTATTTCCCGGGAAATTGCGAAGTGTTATGCGGGAAATTGTTCAGTGTTTTTTCGGAGGTTGTGAACCATCGGATTTGGCCGGCTCAAAAAGGGCCGGAAACACGAAAAAATCCATACAGACGAAACAGAATGGCAGCTGCCGTGAGTACCGCTGCCCACACAGGAATGCGAAAACACGGCTGAAATGCATTTTTTGTTGCGTGCAAAATGAAGTCGCTGTTCATCATTCGTTTAGTAGATGTCGGACATTAAGTAATCATTCCTATTTAGTTTATACTATCGACGTATCTGTCATTCTGAGCGAAGCCCGTAGGGCGTAGTCGAAGAATCTCACTACATGCACTGCCCAAGGGAATCGTGTTTTTCGGGAGATGTTTCGACTTCGCTTCGCTCCGCTCAACATGACAGGCACACATCATATAAATTAATTTTCAACATCTACTTAGTTTATATTATATAATGTGCGCCTGTCATGCCGAGCGTTGTTGAGGGTGTATTAAGACATCTCACTAAACCTGCAGGAACTTGTCTTGAGCACTCTCAGCCACGCTACCAATGACGAATTTATAATCTATCATCATCGGATGGGGTTTCCGCAGGGGAAATGGCACCTCAAGTAGTTTGCCACCTCTATGAGGCAACTTTGAGTGACATAACCACGTTTTACCTTGGAAAGATGAGGCAATATTTCATTTTTTATCGTATCTTTGTCGAGCACAGTGCACATAGGACTTTCACCATATATGAGTTCACCCATCATATAGGGAATAATTCGAGCTGCACGCTGCGCTTTAACATTTTGATACGGTTTTCAGAGAATGAAACTAGTTTAAATCACTTCATAATGTTGAACTAAAAAATCATATCAGTATGCGGTTAGACAGGATTTCAATAACAAATATGCGTCTGATTGGTGAACAGACGAAAGAGTTGGTTTTAGATTCCACAAAGAATGTTGTGATTCTTTTAGGCGACAACGGCTTTGGCAAAACGACCATATTGGATGCCATAGCAACAGCCATGGCGCCCTATTCTGCACAATTCCCTGGCATTTCTGATTTTCAACTGACGGATTTGGATGTTCATATTGACCGCAGAGGAAGAAGAAGCAAATATCTCACCGTTTACGCAGAACTTTCGGACAATGGTTTCACAATGAATTCTATACGATTCCGCAAGGGAACACAAAATACACCTAAGGCTAATTATGAACTATTGAAACAGACTGCCATCGCAAAAAAAGATGCGATCCTGGCCGGAGAATCCGATGTGGAACTACCCATATTCGCATATTACGGCACAGGAAGAGGCCAGTTTCAGGTACCGGAACGCCGCAGAGGATTCCAGCAGACTTTCGAACGATGGGACTGTTACAAGAGCGCCATCAATCCGGAAACAGATTTCAAACGTTTTTTCGGCTGGTTCGATCTGATGGAAGACCAGGAAAGAAGAGACAGAGAGAAACTGAGAGACTTCAACTATAGTTCTCCTGTACTGAATGCGGTGAGGCAAGCCTTGTTTGAAATCGTGGATTGTTACCGTAATCCAAGAATCGAGACAAGCCCACTCCGTTTTATCATGGATAGGATAGATGATAATGGCTCTACTCACGAACTTCGCATAGAACAGTTAAGCGAAGGGTATAAGATTGTCATAGCAATGGTGGCGGATCTTGCCGCACGCATGGCAGAGGCTAACCCCGGCATGGACAATCCTTTGCATACGACAGGAATTGTCCTGATAGATGAAGTGGATTTGCATCTTCATCCACGCTGGCAGCGTGAAATTCTGCAGCAATTGGCAAGAGTGTTTCCGAATATACAATTCATAGTCTCTACCCACAGTCCTATCATCGTGGTTGGCGCGGCGGAGATAGCACAGATAGTTAATCTGAATAATATAAATGAAGATGAAAACCTGACACACGAAAATGTACGGATTTCCAATGTAGGGCAAGTGCTGCTCAGTGATTTGTTTGGTTTGAATTATCTTCATTCACCGGAATGGGATGACAGGATTGAAGAACGCAACTCTTTACTTTCAAAAGCGGAACTTACAGTCGATGAGAAGAACCGACTGGTAGAGTTGGATGAAGAAATGAAAGGATTGACTTCCATACCTAATTCCGATGCAATCCGTTCTGCTCAATTGATCGAAAAACTGGCAAAACAATTAAACATTGAGCTATGAGGAAGATAAGCAAGTCAAAATTAATTCCATTGACACTACGGAATGCATCTGTTCCTGCCAGCCCTGATGAGGTAAAGGAATCTATATATAAAGCGGATGATGTACGTAATCAACTTTTAGAGGATCAGCATTATAAATGTGCTTATTGTGAAAGCCGCATTACAAAAGAGTATAATGATGTAGAACATTATCGTCCTAAGTCTGTCTATTACTGGTTGGGGCATGATTGGAATAATCTTCTTTATTCCTGTGATTTATGTAACAGGACCTATAAAAAGAGCTATTTCCCTCTGAAAAATGAAACCAATAGGGTTACCGCCCCGGGACGTATAGATGTTGAAGAACCTCTTATCATCAATCCGGCACTTGAGGAGCCGGCGATACATATACGGTTTAACCGTTATATGCTGGTTGGTGTTACAGACGAAGGAAAGAATACCATAGACATATTTAAGCTTAATGACAGAGCCGTTCTAGTCTATGACAGGGCACAGTTATATGAGTTATATATCAGGGAAAAGAATAAATTGGAGAAAATGCAGAAACTGCTTGAATTTCCTGCTTTAACAGATGAACTACGCGATTCAATCCATGAAATTATTCTATCCTCTACAAAATCAATCAATCAATATAAATCGATTGATACTCCATATTCAGGTATGCTGATAAATCAGTGAGAATGTGATTCACCCTGGATTTAAGTAGCCATTGGTATTTAGTTTATGCCCTTCATGCATTCAGGAACTATTTTTAGGCGCGGATTACGCGGATTGCACAGATTAAGTTTACTTAGTCAGGCAACTGAGTTAAGCCAGATAAGTAAGCTCCTACGGCCAAGTATTATTGGATACTTTGCCATTTATCATTGCTTCTATGCCGGTTGAAGCATAGCATACTTTTTATCCGATGCAAAATTACAATTATTCCCGGATAATGAGCCGAAATGGCAGCATTATCTACAATCTTCACTTCAGATGCAAAACCTGAATCACCGGATTGCTATCCGGGTCTTCGCCATACTGGCTCATCACAAACACATTGCCGTCCGTATAGGAAGTCCAAAAGCCCGGCTCAACCGCATCCATGTCATTCTTCAAACCACGGGCCACCCAATGCCGCCCATCCGCCTTGGAGTATAAGAATACGCGCAGGCCGCGATCCCTGTCCGCCGACCAATACGTAGCGTAAATCCAACGCTCCCCTTCCACGTAATTGGAACGGATGTAGTCCTGCATATCCTGCAGGGAGACGGTCTCCTCGTATTCCCGGGACAAGGCGGGAAGCATCCGGAAAGGATAGGCCAACCGCAAGGAATCGCCCTGCCAATGGTAGACGGCATTGTCGAAAACGGGCGACATGAAACTGACCACATCCCCGTAGGAACATAGCTCCCAAGGAAAAGTGGTGTACAACAATTGGCCCTGCTTGCGGGTCACCAACGGCCTGACCGCCCCTCCGGACGCATCCGCATGATAAATCCCGGCAGAAGGGTCGTCCCTCCCGGCGCAGGACAAAATGAAAGAACCATCAGCACCAAGTTTAAAGTCATCCGCCGGCATCCCCAGTTTCACTGTTTTGACGTAAGTCCCATCCGGGGAATAATACTGCACACAGGGGGCCCCGACAAACGTCAATACAGCCAGCAGGCTATCCCGATGGTCGTATTCAAACTGGGCAATGGAAAGATATTCACCGGGGCCTTCCCCTTTGCGCCCCAAACGCCCGACGTACCTGCCCGAACGGTCGAAGGACCATACCTCCTGCTGCTTGGCATCGAACACAAACAGGCGGTCACCGGCCATCACCACATCCGTCACTTCCCCCACCAGGCATTCCTCGGTGGTCTCCAACGGTATGTATTCGATGGAATCAACAAACGCGGAATAGGCAATCGTGTCCACATCCGTATGCAACAGGTTTACCTCAATGGCATCCGAAGAAGCACTCCCGACACAAGAGGCCAGCGCACAAGCCATCCAGGCATTAACTATCCAAAAAACGAATCGCCACATAACGTGTATTGTTTAGAATTTACTTACAAAGTTATTTTTAGGAAGTTAACCAATCCTCTGTTCCATAGGCCCAACTTACCTCTGATGTCGACAACTGCATTTCCATGCGGCAAAGATAGTGCTTTTGAACGAATTATTTGCATTTCACTTACTTTAGACTATAATTTGCATCAATCCTTTCCACAAAACAGGCAAACGCATTGCAAAATTAAAAACTTTTCGTAACTTTGCCGCACCTCCTTTCTTTTAGGTGGGTTACGGAGCACCCGGCCATTACTTGCGCCAACAAATAAATCGTGCCGGGTGCTCCCTTCCATTGATTGTCATTACGTTTTTAATCCTCACAGCGAGAACGTCCCTTCGTAGACGACGGTCTCGCTTTCCATACTTTATTATTATACTAGGAATCCTTGGGATAACCGGACAGGTCCAGTTCCACCTCGGACTCATAGGCAAAACTGCAAAAATATAGTACCCTTCATCGTTAAGTAATCATTCCTATTTAGTTTATACTATCGACGTATCTGTCATTCTGAGCGAAGCCCGTAGGGCGTAGTCGAAGAATCTCACTACATGCACTGCCCAAGGGAATCGTGTCTTTCGGGAGATGTTTCGACTTCGCTTCGCACCCCCTCTTACCTCCCCCGTTTGTCGGGGGAGAACAATGCTCAACATGACAGGCACACATCATATAAATTAATTTTCAACATCTACTTACTTGACTTTATACTCTATCAAAATTGGATTAGATTCTTCATCGACTTGCCCAAGGACTTCCCTCATTTTGGCAAAATAAGGGCTGTCCGCTCTATCGCCAGCTTCTGACATACATTCACGAAGGCGATAAGGCATGATGTAAGTCAAAAAACCGACATCATCCACGGTGTTCCCATAAAAGAAATTAGCGGTTGGGGCGAATGTGATGTCATTCTCCATTTGTGCAAGCATATAAGCCGTACACTGGCCATCTTGAATGCCTTTCACCCAAATCTGAATCCCGTTTCCTTTGATATAGGGGAAAATGATGTGGGTATTGTCCGCCATCAATCCATCAAAACATCCCATTTGCTGCATAAGACGTTGATATTGCGAACTTTCTTCCATCATACGCGCTTCCTCTTCATTGGATAATTGATTGGAAGATAGATAATTCACATAAGATGAAGCATTGGATTTGCTTGTATCAAATACCAAAATGTCGTTAGACCTTCCTAAGGGGAAAAGAACGCTATCGCCACATTCGATAAAAGGCATAGCTCTATTTAAACGAAGAGCCTGGTTCCTTTCCTGAACTTGTTGTTCCGCATGTCCGTCCTTATCCAAAATATGGACTACATATTTCTCACCCAATACGAATAAAAAAAGATTGCTTTCCGTCACGCATATCCCTGAAGCGTTCAACTCAAGAGGTATGGACTTTACCCACTCACCGTCCTTTTCATAAACCTGAATTTTCTGATTGGTCAGAAGATAAACAAAATCCCTATCAACATCAAAATCAATCAACTGCACATATTCCTCCGGACCCACGCCGATGCTCCCAATCTGCCCCACGAAACGCCCCTGCTTATCAAACAAAGACAACGGCCTGTTTCTAGAACTCACGTAAATAAGATCCTCCTTTTTCTGGATTTTACTTATTTCTCCCAACAGACTAACATCTGTCGTTTCCAGTGGGATGATGTTTTCCACATCTACCAAGGAAGACAATGAGACACTGCCTTTATGCAGATTCTCCATCTCATCATTTACGATGGCACCTGTCGATGTCTTAGTAGTACCGGCACAAGAGGAAAGAAACATCACTGCCAGTACTGCGATAAAACAGTCTTTTTGCATAACAAATGTATAAAATCTCTTTTTCATGCTTTAGATTAAATTAATGAAAGTCTTTCCGCACCTGTACGGCCCGCAACCCCTTCCGGCCGGTTGCGGGAGCACCCCGGCCGTGGCACACCGCAAAGTTATGAATTTTCCTCCGGAATCACCGCATTTCTTGTCTGACAAAGTCTGACATTTCGCCAAAAGCCCTTTCCGGCGCCTCCTGAGGGGGTATCTGTCAGGTTTTTTCTGGCTTTTCTGCTCTCCGGCGCAGGCTATAGCCCCCACACGGCGTATCCTGCCGGAGGACCTATCCGACACTCACTCCGCCGTCCCCGTGACCCTCAGCCGCAACGGCGACCCCTGCGCATTGCAATACACCTGCATCGACTTGAGCACCGTGCCCCGGCTGTCGGCCCGGTAGTGCGCACGCAGGGTCAGCTCCTCGCCCGGACGGGCCGGTTCCTCCGGATAGTCCACCGTCAGGCAGCCGCACGAAGTGGTCACGTCGTGGATGACCAAGGGGCGGTCGCCCGTATTACGGAGGGTGAAGGTGCAGGTCCGGGGCTCCTGCCAGGGGAAGGTGCCCAGGTCGGCCTCGGCGGAGGAGACGGAAACGGTGGTGACGGGCGTGCCGGCATCGGACGGTGCTTGTGGGGATTCGCCACGGATGATGCGCAGGTAGAGGTCCTTCACCTTGGGGTTGAGGACGGGGTTGCCGATGGCCAGGACTTTGTTGTCCTTATCCAAGAGGAAAGTGCGGAAGGCCATGTCTGAAGGGAAATGATTGAGTTTGTTCAATGAATCCTCTGCATCTATGCACACCGGGGATTTATATCCACTATTTTCTATCAACGAAATAATCTCTCCAGACCCTTTCTTCGGACAGAAGAACATATATACAGGAACCATTTCTTGAAACTCCGCCTGCAAATCGGAGACAAACAACGCCCAATCATTTAATCTCAGTTTGCAACTCATGCAACCCATTGAGTCCGTATAATGAACTATCTTGTACGGGGTTGTTCGCAGCAAAGGATTGCCTACAGATACGACCTCACCCGCAGAAAAAGATACATTTTCAGGAAACAGGATCTCTTTCCCATCCCATTCCTCAACCATTTGATACACATGACTGTCTTCACTACATGCACCCAAGAAAAATAGGATAAACCCTATAACGAAAATATTTTTCATATTCGAAAATACGAAGCAACTTCTTTATTCGACTACTCTACAGAGATTGTTCCTTTACTTCATTCTAAAGACATAAATTTCGTCTTCTTTTTCAGCAAAAGCACCATAAATCATCTGCGATGATTCATCTATGGTAAATGAACTGATAAAACGGTCTAAATTATATTTCTTCACAGGTTCTCCATCCCATGAATACACCTGAATGGAGGGGAAACTCTTTTGTTGGTAGATTTCTTCCGGGGTCATATCCAAATTCAAGGTGTAGATATAATCCTGTGTCGCTCTCACTGACAATACATGTATTCTTCTTTGCTCGTCATCTACCGGAATTTGCTCGTCAAAAGGCTCAATGGCCAAGGTCACATTTTTCAAGATGTCGCCTTCCTCATTGATGATACGGAAAGCACGTTGGAAAGTATAAAAGGAAGCAAATCGGTCGCCCGAAGGACGTGCTACGGCCATGTGTTCATAGGCTTGGTTACGCTGCAATATACTACCAAAACGATCAATGCCCTCGGGATAATCCACTTTCAATTCGAGGGTTCCATCCCCGTGGATAAACATAAATTCCTTCGTATCTTCAAAATCTCCATTGCACACAAACAGGGAATCGTTCAAGCTAATCAAACCATTATAATAGGAATTTTGTGCAGGAATCTTTCGAGTGCCAACAACAGGATGACCGTCCTTAAAAGAAATGACCTTCAACATATTGACATCCAAAATGGCAACCTCCCCCTGACGATTGTACACCACATCCCCCGAAGGCATATTAAAGTCTTCCGGGCCATTTCCTTTGAGGCCAAAGCTATAACGATACTCAAGGCTATTCCGGTCAAAGACTTGAAAACAAGTGTCCAAACCATCGTTAAACACCACAAGGCTAGAATCCAATAGGTACATTCCTCTAGGATTTAGCATGATAGGAGGAATTTGATGGATTTCCGCTGTCAAGGTATGGGATTCCGGGAAAGCCGTATACACGTCATCAACCTTCTGATTCTTGCAGGAACTGATGCACATTACTAAAAACAAAAGATAAACGATTCTTTTCATGATAACTGTATTATATCTTCTTGAAATCAGTGCCTTTCGAACTATGACCCAATAAAGATTTGGCCCATAAAGAAAGGCACCTATCTCAAAAAATGTTTGCTAATAAATTAATTATTAATAAATTACGGAACAATACACTCCCCACGATCTAACAAGTTTCGACCTTTATCACGTTGGCAAGTATAACAATCAACAAAGTACTGGTCTTTATGAAACCAATCCGCCCCGGTGAAAGTTGTATAACAAGCGACAGAATAACCACTCTCACCGGTAGCCAATGCTTCTACATTAGCTAATGCCAATTCAGACATTCCGCTATCTTTACTTTGATTCAAAAATAGGCCATAGCCTGCAGCAGCCACCACCATAGCAGCTACCGCCATTTTTAATGTTTTTTTCTTCATTGTATAAATAAATTTTAAGTATTCGACATATAATTCCTCCGTATCTATCCTTTCAACGGAACAGGCAACCGCATTGCAAAATTAAAAAAATATCGTACCTTTGGCGCACCTCCTTTCTTTTAGGTGGATTACGGAGCACCCGGATTTCATTTGCGCCAACAAATAAACAGCACCGGGTGTCTCCTTTTGAATCCAATTCTTTCTCTCACTTCCAGTCTCCTCCGCGGAAATTGTATTTCCATATCGGTTCGTCCCGGTTGACATCCGTGGCGAGGAACGTCCCTGTCCGCTCGTCCACCGAGATGCCGTAGACGTAATGGTCCAACTCATACCGCACCAGCGGCTCGCCCCGCAGGCTGAAGACGTAGAGGTACTTGCCCCCGTCCGGCAAGGTCTCGCCCTGCTGTGCCGCCTGCATGATGTCCCGGAAGGCACGGCCATGGAACACCGCATAGACGGCGCTGTCGCCCACCTGCACGTCGCTGAAGCCCATGATGCCCGTGGGAAGGCCGTAGCCCTGCGACACCCGGAACTCCGGTTCGCCGCCCGGGCCGCGCAGCACCAGGTGCGTGGAGTCGCGCAGGTTCCACAGTTCCAGCACCTCGCCCAGCTGGGTGGCGGCGGCCAGCACCCCGTTGCGCGGGTTGTAGTCCAGGAAGCTGCGCCAGGCTTGAGCCAGGGCGGGCCGCGACTCTTGCAAGGCTTCGGCATTCTCCGTGGGAATCACGCCCCACCGGCGCAACAGCCGCCCCTGCGGACTGACCACGCAGAAACGGTGGTCGCCCGAATAGTCGGGAACCAGGAAGGCCGTGTCGCCCCCCTGCACAAAGTCCAAGGCCCGCAACAGCCCCTCGTCCAGCTTCACCCGCGAACGCCGCACCAGGGTGTCGCCGGCCTCTTGCCAGACGGTCAGCTCGGACCTGTTCGCATCCAGCAGCTGCAAGCAATCCCCCTTCCACCGGATGTTCTCCGCAGAAAGCGTCTCTTCGGGTCCCTCCCCGCGGCGGGCACAGGAGGCCACGTAGCGGAAGTCCGGATAGCTGAACAGGTGGACAAAGCGGTCCGTGCCGTGCAGGTCCAGTACCGCCGCACGGTCGCCCTGCACCCGCACCCGGAAAGGATAGCGGAACAGGGCCGTGTCCACGGATACCGGCCTGCCCTGCAGGCGACGCTCCGACGGAAAGGAGGTGTAGACCACACTGCCCGACGGAGGAGCCGGGGCGCACGAAGCCAGCCACAGGCAAAAGGACAGGCAGAGGACGGATAAAGACTTAATCAAAGGCATAATTTTGCTGAACTATATAAACTTTCATGCGAGTAACGGGACAATCCACACTGCCCAAACCTATACAGTCAATTCTGGAAACGTCCTCCCCCCACGCCAAGGCTTCCACATTTTCCTGCATAAGGCCGTCCCACGTCCGTTCCTGCTGCTGCGAGCGGCACAGGAAACATCCTACCGCCGCCGCTACCACTGTCAATAAAACCAATTTGCTTTTCATCTTTTTTCGATTATTAAAATGATGCCGCAAAGGTCTGAAATTTCTCCCGAAATCAACGCATTTTTTGTCTGACAAAGTCTGACATTGCCCCCAAAATCCCTCTCCAGACCCTCCTGAAGGGCATCATGTCAGACTTTGTCAGACTTTCCAACGTCCTGCCGAAGGCAATAAGTCCCCCAGTGGCTTTCCACCCGGCACGTGGAGATTTCTTTCAGCAATTTATTCAGGCGGTCCACGGACTTGTACAGACGAGTTTCATTCCCGCTGCCATCCGGCCAAAGCCGGTCCATCAGGACCGCAGTGGACACCTCCTCCCCGGGGCGCTCCAGCAAGGCCCGCAGCAAGGTGGCCGCCTGGGCGGTCAGTCTTATCCGCTGTCCCTCCCGCACCAGCGCCGACTGCTCGCCGTAGAACACCGTCCCGTCCTTCAGCCGGTAATTGGCGGAATGGGACGACTCCGCCGCCACCACCGGAATCTCTACCGGCACTTCCACGGTGACCTCCACCGGCACCTCGCGCACCAGGTGCCGCCTGAAGAATCTCCGGACATGCGGCCACACGCAGGCCGGCAGCACGCCGAACGCCAGGCACAGGACCAGCAGCCCCCAGTCGGCCACCGAGAACACCTGGTACCAACGGACCCTCCCCAAGGCCGTCACTTCCACCTCGCAGACAGTGCCCAACGTGACGTAGGCCAACGTGTCCAGCCCCGACACGCCCGGGGGCGCCGCCGACGAATCCACCCTTCCCGTCTCCAGGTCCATGCGGTTCAGCAGGAGGCCCGTCCGGCCGGGAAGCCCCCGGTCTGCCAACCTTTCATGCCAACCCCGGTACAATGTGTCCGCCGAAAACGGATGTACCGCCAAAGCGTAGGTAAGCACACCACTCTTCGGCCGTTCCCAATCCGCATTCGCCCGGATCTTATAAGCGGGAATCCGGACTACCATTTCGTCTTTCGCCGTTGTATAACGCCTCAACACACTACCGGTATCCGAGTGTTCAAAAACGCGATATGAACCATAAACTGTACTACTAAAATACACGGTATCCACATTCCGCCGCTCAATCTCGCGTGCCAAGGCCTGGCCAAAGGCTTCCCCCGCCCGGGCCTTCCACAGGGCTGTCTCCCGGTGGCCAATCACAGTCCCCGTCCCCACGGCCAACAGCAGGCCGAGAAGCAGGGAAAAAGTCCAAATTGTTCTCTTCTTATTGCAAATCATACAGACGAATGAAGGATTTCGCCTGCAAAAGTACGAAAAAAGCACAAATAATCTTCATACCAGGCTTCGTAAAGAGCCTATTACCAATAGCATCCAGCCACGATGAATAGGGATTTATTCATGAGCTTCTATGCTTTTCATTCGGAACAATACCAAAACCGGATTATCATCCGCTGTCAGCCCGGCTATCACCCGTTTATCTTCTGCCGATATCAAAGAACTGGCCTGGAGGCATGAATCTTGAGGACTGGGATAATGCAACGAAACAAAGCAGTCCTTATAAGTTGCCCTGGGAAATCCGACCGGAGGTAGCAAATGATAGTCAAAATGATAGGTCGCCCCACCGGACATTCCACCCGTATGCTTATCCCGATAAACCACCAGCCGATGTCCCCGCCAATCATTGCGCAGGAAAAATGCCTGATGGGAAGTCGTTTCCAAGTATTCCCCCAAGAAATAATAGTAATCGTTCTGCATCAGAATGTCCGTAAACCTTCCGCGTGGATCCTCTACATAAGAATCCGGCAACTTCTTATCTGAATAATCAAGCACATAAGCCGCATGCAACGCATGGCGCAAAGGATTATAGCTATAGATGGTATCATTGAATTTGCCCGTCACCTGAATATTCCCTCCACTTCCATACAAATAGCAGTATCCCCCGAAATGCGTTTTGTCCGCCGGAACAGGAAGAGCAGCCTGTCTCAGTCTGAAAGTGGTATCCGTAACCAAGAATGTACAAGGCTGCTTTGAACCCAAATGCTGATTTCCCATACCGTCTATCGTCTTGAATACATAGCCACCGGGCATGGGATAGAAATTATAGAAACCGAACGGCATTTTCTTCTGCTCCAAATATTTCCCGTCAGGGGTATAAAACAGCAGGAAAGGATGCTGATAAGCCAATAAACGGTTCGTGACGCTATCAAATGCCAGGTCCGACAGCCGGTAAAGTTCACCCGGTCCTCCCCCATGGGAAATACGCCGTACAAACTTGCCCTTCGATGTGAATATGGCAAGGCCGCCCCCCTTGAAAGCATCATGCACATATATATAGTCGTCAGTCAACACCACCTTGTAAATATTGGCCAACAGACCGTCATCTGTGGTTTCCAAGGGAATAAAATGCAAGAATTGCACCTTGTCGCCAAACTCAAACTCTTTGTCGCCCAGGAATGCATTCAGATTCACCCGCTTTACGGCTGAGACATCCGCACAAAGAAGTTTCGTCGAATCCAAATGAAGGGATTCTATCTCGGAAGTAGTAAAATTGGATGCCTGCCGAGTCCCTTCTCCACATCCGAACAAGCACAGCAAAAAAACTGTAAATACAAATAGTCTAAGCATAAGCGTATATTTTATAAGGCACTTGAATGTTGCAAAGGTCTGAAAATTCCTTTAGAGTCGCTGCATTTTTGCCTGACAAAGTCTGACATTCCTCAAAAAAGCCCTCTCCAGCCCCTCCTGAGAGCCTCATGTCAGACTTTGTCAGACTTTCCACCCTCCCGACATTTTACACCTCGACAACCTCAAAGAGGTTGAATGATGCTTAACCGCGGGTGGCTCCCGAAGGGAACACCTGCGGAGAGGAAAGTCCAACCGCACGATAGGGCTATCGCAGCCCATCGATAGCACTATCGTCGGGCTGCAATAGGGCTATCGTCAGGCGCTGATAGCCCTATCGTGGCTATGCCTGTTTTTATTGATATTTAGTTGACAAGGAGACAAATTGACGAGGCAACAAGGACCGGAACACCTGTCACTTCCTACCAGGCTCTGTACCGTGCCTTGTTGCCTCGTCCCCTCTTGTCAACTTATAAATCCGTTCAATGGCCGACGGTCAAGCGCCAGACGCAACTGTCCTCGCCATACTTGTTCTTCAGCACCAGGCGGTTCTCGCCCTCGCGCAGGCGGACATCCTTCCACTCCATCACCTTCACCTCGTCCGGCGTGGCCTTGCCCAGCGACTCTCCGTTGAGCCACAGTTCGGCGGGGCCGCAGTTGCTGAAGGCCTGGATGGTGGTGACGGGCTGCGTGCGCTCCACGGCGCGCTTGCCTACGAGGTAGACAAAGCGGTCCTCCGTGTTCCAGTTGGCCTTGTAGAAGTAGAAGGCATCCTTCCGGATCTTGCGGTCGTAGGTGACCAGGCCCTTATCATTGCGGCCCATGTCGTAGCCCTCGCGGCGGCGGGACACGGCGAAGTCGAACATGTTCCAGATGAACGTGCTCCACAGGTAGGGACGCGCCTGCAGCTGGCGCCAGTTCTCGATGTGGTAGTAGGTCTGCCAGTTCTCCGGATGCCAGGGGCCGAAGGGCTTGGACTGCTTCAGGCTGTCGGTCTGCTGGAAGACGCAGCCGCCCGCGCCATACTCGCTGATGCCTATCTTGCGCTCGGGATGGGCGGCGTGCTCGCGGTCCAGCCACTGGCCCATCTCGTAGACATTGTTGCCATACCAGCCGAAGTATTTGTTGAAGTCCACCCAGTCGGTGAAGCCGTTGAAGTCGGCATCGATGGCGCTGGCGCCCACGGTGGGACGCGAGGAGTCGAGCCGGTGGGCCAGGTCGTTCAGCCGGGCCACCATGTCCGACGGATTGTCCTGCCACAGGGGGCTGACCTCGTTGTAGAGGCCCCACATCAGGATACTGGGATGGTTATAGTACTGCAGGATGAGTTCCGTGAGTTGCTGCTCCAGGTTCTCCCTGTAGGCGGGACTGTCCACATAGACATTGACAAAGGGAATCTCGGCCCAGGCCACGAGGCCGCGGCGGTCCATCTGGTGGTACACGTACTTGTCCTGCGGATAGTGGGCCAGGCGCACGGCATTGGCACCCATCTCCTGAATGAGGTCCAGGTCCTCGTCGTGGTCGCAGGGCTGAAGGGCCGTCAGACGCTCGGCACGGTCCTGGTGGCGGCAGACGCCGTGCAGGCGGTAGGGACGGCCGTTGAGGAAGAAGCCCCGGTCCGCATCGGCCTCGTAGTAGCGGAAGCCTATCTCCTCCTCGCGACGGTCCACCTCGCGCCCCGCCCGACGCAGGATGACGACGGCCCGGTAGAGGTGCGGGTCGCGGACACCGTCCCACAGGTGGGGACGCTCCACGAGGGTCTCGGCCACGGCACGCCCCTCGCGTGTAAAGGCGGTGACGGTGGACGTATGGATCTGCCGGCCGTCATTCCACAGCTGAAACTTCATCTGTCCGGACGGCTAAATCCCTATTAACCAAGGCACAGGCGGAGATATCTCCGGACACGGGCCGGGATATCTGCGGGTACGGGCCGGGATATCTGCGGGCAGAAACAGCGATACCGCGGCGGAAGTGCGGAGGAGTGAACGGCAGATCCGCCCCTCTCTACTCGCCCCTCACGGGCAAAAATACAACAAATAAGTAAGTAATCAGAATTTAACGACACTATTTTTTCGGAGTTAAGGAGTTAAGAAGTTAAGGAGTTAAGAAGTTAAGGAGTTAAGGAGTTAAGGAGTTAAGAAGTTAAGCCAATACCTGCTGTGTATACGGCTCATTGACTTACTATCGGCTTAACTCCTAACGGAGCAAAGCGGAGTGATAACTCCTTAACTTCTTAACTCCTATAATAGAAACATCTACATACAAACTAAATGTAAACGCCTACTTAACTCCTTCTACAATCCCTCAGTCCCCGTTCTGCCGCATTTCCTTCTGCAAATGTAGCTCCACCACGAAAGCCACCAGCAGTCCCAGGCCGCCCATCAGCAGCATACAACCCCCGAAGACAATAGACGGAAGAGCGTCGGAACCGAACCAAGTCTTACTCTCAAACTCCGGAATGACCCAGAGGCACAGGAAGAAGGCAATGATCATCCCCAGCCCGATGCCCATCAGCAGACAGGCCCACTTCAGGGCGGAGAACGAGAAGTCCATCTTCATTCCATAGGAGAAATTGGACAGCACCTGCGGATCCACATCCTGCAGCCGCTCAATCAGCATCATCCGCTCGCGGCGGCACACAAAGAGTTCGAACAACTTGTAAATGCCCAGCACGATAGTAGCCACCACTACGGGTACCACAAAAAATTGCATCATAACTTTAATCCTTTCTTTTTTAAAATTGAATGAATAAAACAGGTTTGTACCCGTTAGACGCTGCTTTGCCCGAAAGGTTACAGGAAAATACAGAAAAGACGCTTTCCCGAAAAATTCACCGCTACCCGTGTAACCTTCGTCCGCTACCCGCGTCTAACTGACAGACCTATGTATACAGACGAATCACATATCATCCGACGCATCCTGGACGGCGAGACCGCCCTGTACGAGCACTTCCTGCGGGCTTACGGCGAACAGGTGTTCCGCCTAATCGTACGCGTGGTGGACAACCGGGAGGATGCCGAGGAACTGACCCAGGACGTGTTTCTCAAAGCCTTCGAGAAACTCCCGTCGTTCCGGAGAGAAAGCAGCTTCGCCACATGGGTATATGCCATCGCCTACCGTGCCGCCTTGTCGCAAGCCCGGAAACGGACCTACGATGAACACATGATGGATGAACACGAACTGGCCACCCTGAGCGACACCCTGGTGGACGAGGCCCTGGACGACACCACCGAACACAGGCTCCGGCTGCTGCGGAAGGCTATTCCCCGGCTGGCCCCTGAAGAACAGCTCCTGGTCAGCCTGTTCTACCGGGAAGAGAAATCCCTGCAAGAGATGGCAAGCATCACCGGCCTGAAAGAAGGCAACCTCAAAGTGAAACTACACCGTATCCGGAAAAAACTATATCTGCTAATGAAAGAAGAGGAGGAGAAGAGATGAAACAACAAGACCCGGCACTGAAACAAGTCCTGCAAGAGCAAGAGAACATCCGGCTGTCGCCCAACTTCTGCTACCGCACCCTGCAACGGGTGGAGGAACTGGCACGCCAACGCCGCCAACGTGAGGAACGGCGATTTTTCCGGGCCATCGTGGCCACTGCGGCCTGCCTGGCGGCCGGCTGTGTGATTACCCTGTACATCTACTGCGGAGAGAGCCTGGGCGCCGCCTTCGGGAGCCTGCTGACAGCTTTCACTGGTCCGGCCTTTTCTCCCTGCCTGCAACTGGGAGTACTGATACTGCTCCTGCTGGGACTGGACCATGGGATGCGGCGGATGTATCAGTCCCATAAGAAAAAAGCCTCCCGACACGGCAACAACTGAACGCTGCACGAAAAAGAAAAGGGAATGCCCGCCATGGGGACATTCCCTTTCTTTTTCGTTTCGCGCAAAACTTGCCGATGCTTATTCTCCCGGATGGATAGCCTCGGAGGGGCATACACTTGCGCAAGTGCCGCATTCGGTGCAAGCCTCGGGGTCGATAGAATACTTGTCGCCTTCAGAGATGGCGCCTACCGGGCATTCGTCAATGCAAGTACCGCATGCGATGCAATCGTCACTAATTACGTAAGCCATTTTAATCTAAGTTTTAGTTGTTAGTCATTTGAGTTAATCGGTGCAAATGTAGGGCTTTTCTCCTTACGTTGTTCTCGCAAAGACAGATTTTAAACTAATTTGTACGCTTTCTAAATAGTGCCGGGCGCGGGGGAATGGATGAATTCAGGAGTTAAGAAGTCAAGTCAATGCCGTCCTATTTACAGTTCTTTGGCTTACTATCGGCTTAACTTCTTAACTCCTAACCTCCCCCTCATTTACCAGATGGACACGCGTTCCTCCTTGGGCAGGTACATGGGGTCGGACTCCGTGATGCCGAAGGCTTCGTACCAGGCATCAATCTGCGGCAGGGCGCCGTTGACGCGCCAACGGCCCAGCGAGTGCACGTCCACCTTGGTCAGGTAGAGGTCGTACTCGGGCGTGGAGTTGCTGGCCCATACACCGGCGTAGGCCAGGAAGAAACGCTGCTCGGGAGTGAGTCCGTCCACGGTGGGCAGAGGCTGGTCCTTGGTAGCGGTCTTGAAGGCTTGGTAGGCCACTTGCAGGCCGCCATAATCAGCAATGTTCTCGCCCAGCGTCTGACGGCCGTTGGCGTGTACGCCGGGAGCCACCTGGATGCTGTCGAAGAAGTTGACCATCACCTGGGCACGCTCGTTGAAGTGCTCGGCATCATCGGCCGTCCACCAATCGCTCAGGTTGCCGTCCTTGTCATACTGGCGTCCCTGGTCGTCGAATCCGTGGGTCATCTCGTGGCCGATCACCACACCGATGGCTCCATAGTTGAAGGCATCATCGGCCTGCATGTCAAAGAAAGGCGGTTGCAGGATGCCGGCAGGGAAACAGATTTCGTTCGTGGTGGGGTTATAATAAGCATTGACGGTCTGCGGCGTCATGAACCATTCTTCGGGATCGACGGGCTTACCGGCCTTGGCCAGCATTTCCTTGTAGGCCCATTGGCTGGCCCGCTCGATATTGGCCCAATAGGAGTCGGACTTGATTTCCAGGTCAGAATAATCTTTCCACTTGTCGGGATAGCCGATCTTGACACGGAAGGTAGAGAGTTTCTCCAGGGCCTTGGCCTTGGTGCTGTCGCCCATCCACTCCAGGGCCTGGATGCGTTCGCCCAGGGCGGTCTGCAGGTTCCGGACAAGGGCCACCATGCGTTCCTTGGCGGCGGCGGGGAAATACTTCTCCACATACATCTGTCCCACAGCCTCGCCCAGCACGCCGCTGACGGTGCTCACAGCCCGCTTCCAACGGGGCTGCTGTTCTTTCTGTCCGGACATGGTGCGGCTGTAGAAGTCGAAATTCTGCTCATTGAGCGCATCGCTCAGACAGGAGGCCGACGCGTCAATCAGTTTCCATTGCAAATACAACTTCTGCTGGTCCAGGGGCAGGGTATCCAGAATCTTGGCAGACTCGGCCAGGGAGGCCGGCTGTCCGACGATGATTTCCTGCACGTCCTTCAGGCCGAATCCGCCCAAGTAAGCATCCCAGTCAAAGGTGGGATAGGTCTTCTTGAGTTCTGCCAGCGTCATCTTGTTATAGTTGGCTTGCGGGTCGCGCAGCTCCACGCGGCTGCGGAAAGCCTTGGCCAGACGCGTCTCCACGTCCATCACGATGTCGCGGGCACGAACGGCGGTCGCCTCATCGTAGCCGGCCAGTTGGAACATCTTCACGATATGTGCCTTGAAGGCCTCGCGAATCTTTGTAGTAGCCTCGTCCTCCGCGAGGTAATAGTCCCGCTCACCCATCGACAAGCCGGACTGCCCGATCTGCACGGCGTTCATCTGCGCATTCTTCTCGTCGGCACCCACGTAGAGGCCCAAGTAGCCGCCGATGCCACGCTGTGCCAACGAAGGCAGGAAGGCATAGAGTTGCGACTTGTCTGTCAAGGAGTTGATTTCCTCCATCTCGGCCTGAATGGGCTTGATGCCGTCCTCGTTCAGCTTCACACTATCCATGGCGATATTGTAAAGGTCGCCCACCTTCTGGGCGATAGAGCCGGGCTGGTTCTGGGCCCTGGCCAGCTCCTCGATGAGGCCCTGCATCTGTGTGCGGTTGTTCTCGGCCAAGACGGTAAAGGAACCGTACTGCGAATACTCGTCCGTCAGGGGATGGCTCTGCATCCATCCGCCGCAGGCATACTGATAGAAGTCTGTACCCGGCTGGGCCGTGGTATCCATGTTGGCAAGGTCGATGCCCATGGTCAGGCCACCGTTCTTGCCGGTGTTGCAGGCTGCCATGGCCAGGCAGAGGGCTGCAACAGAAAGAGTTTGCTTTGCGTTCATATATACACTATTATATAAGTAGATGTCCGTATTTAGTTTATACTATAGGAGTTAAGGAGTTAAGGAGTTATCACTCCGCTGCGCTCCGTTAGGAGTTAAGCCGATAGTAAGTCAAAGAACCCCGTATACACAAGAGGTATTGGCTTAACTACTTAACTCCTATAATTCTATTTATATCAACTGCTATCCGTGCAGTCCGTTTGGGGGCGCAAAGGTACGTATTTCCTTCCTACGTTGAACCCGAAGAGGCGCTTTATTTACTACTTTTCAACATATCCAGTTCTTGCGTTGCCTGTTCCCAAAGTTCCATAGCCTCATCCTGCTGCTTTTTGAGTTTGGCATGCTTCTCGTAGAGAGAGGCGTCCGCCGCTCCCTCGGGGGTAGACATCCGTTGCTCCAGAAGGGCGATGGCTGCATCGGTCTCGTTGATGGACTGTTCGCAGTCGGCAACCTGCTTTTCCAGCTTCTTGATCTTGCGGTTCAGTTCCTTCTGGGCCTGCCAGTCCAATACGCCTTTGGCCGGTGTTTCGGAAGCGGGCGCCTCCGTGGCAGGCTTTTTCTTGTCTGACTGGAAGAGAGTATCCAAGCGCCCGGTGGCGTCCTCGGCATTCTTGGCACGGAGGAAGTCGTAGATGCCGCCGATGTGCTCGCGGACACGACCACCGCCAAACTCATAGACCTTGGTGACCAAGCCGTCCAAGAAATCGCGGTCGTGGCTCACCAGTATGACAGTACCTTCGAAAGCGGCAATGGCTTCCTTCAATACATCCTTGGAGCGCATGTCCAAGTGGTTGGTCGGTTCGTCCAGGATAAGGAAATTGACCGGCTGAAGCAGAAGCTGGATCATGGCCAAACGGGTACGCTCGCCCCCGCTGAGCACACGGACAGGCTTGTCCGAAGCCTCGCCGCCAAACATGAAGGCACCGAGGATGTCGCGTATCTTCAGGCGGACATCTCCGGTGGCCACACGGTCGATGGTGTCGAACACGGTCAGGTTTTCGTCCAGCAACTGGGCCTGGTTCTGAGCAAAGTAGCCAATCTGGACATTGTGCCCCAAAGTCAGACGCCCGGTATAGTCCTGTATCTGTCCCATGATGCACTTCACCAATGTAGACTTTCCCTCGCCGTTGCGTCCCACAAAAGCTACCTTCTCGCCCCGGGTAATAGTCAAGTCCACGTGCTCAAAGACGACGTGGTCGCCATAGGCCTTGCGCACATCCTCACAGATGACGGGATAGTTGCCCGAGCGGGAAGAGCAGGAGAACTTCAACCGGAGGACCGACGTATCTTCCTCGTCCACCTCCACGCGCTCCAGTTTCTCCAGCTGCTTGATACGGCTCTGCACCTGCACGGCCTTCGTTGCCTTGTAACGGAAACGCTCGATGAAGGCTTCCGTATCTTCTATCTGCTTCTGTTGATTCTCGTAAGCCCGCAATTGCTGTTCCCTCCGCTCCTGACGCAGACGGACGAACTCGTCATACTTCACCTTGTAATCATAGATGCGGCCACAGGAAATCTCAATGGTACGGGTGGTGACGTTATTGAGGAAAGCACGGTCGTGGCTGACCAGTACCACGGCGTTGGCACGGGTGGCAAGGAACTGCTCCAGCCACTGAATGGACTCGATGTCCAAGTGATTGGTAGGCTCGTCCAGCAGGAGTACATCGGGCTTCATCAGAAGGAGTTTGGCCAACTCGATGCGCATGCGCCAGCCTCCGGAGAACTCGCTGGTGGGACGGTCAAAATCCTCGCGGCGGAAACCCAGACCTTGCAGGGTGCGCTCCAATTCGCCTTGGTAATTATCGCCCCCCATCAGGGTGAAGCGGTCATTCTCTCTCGAAAAACGGTCAATCAACTCCTGATAGCTGTCGGTGTCGTAGTCCGTACGCTGAGCCATTTCGTCCTGCAGGGCGGCCAGATGCGACTTCAGGTCATGGATGTGGGCAAAAGCGGTCTCTGCCTCCTGACGCACTGTACGGGTGTCCGCCAGCTTCATCACCTGAGGCAGATAGCCGACGGTACAATCACGCGGCAGACTGACCGCACCCGTCGTGGGAGGTTGCTCGCCGGCCAATATCTTGAGCAGAGTGGACTTTCCGGCACCGTTTTTCCCTACGAGGGCGATGCGGTCCTTCTTGTTGATAACGAAACTCACGTCCTGAAACAAAGGCGTGGCATTGAACTCTATGGAAAGAGCGTCTACTGAAATCATTGCGGTTGTTGTCTATATTGGAATACAAATCGCCTGCAAAGGTAGTGAATTTCCGATAAAACCCGTATCTTTGCGCCAATTACCCTTGCATTAAGCAAGTAATCAGCATTAAACGATGATTTATCCTTGAAGTATGGAAGGGGGTTAGAAAGACTTGCTTAAGCACATAAACTTGAGTAAGTCGCGAGAATTAAATGAGATTATCTTTTGGGGAGTAAAGGAGTTAAGTAATCAAGCCAATGCCTCTGTGTATACGGTCCTTTGACTGGCCATCGGCTTAACTCCTAACGGAGCACAGCGGAGTGATAACTCCTTAACTTCTTAACTCCTGAATATAAACATAAACTTACACAATATAATATATACGTATGAGCAAACAAAAAATCATCCTGACCGGCGACCGCCCCACCGGACGCCTGCACATCGGCCACTATGTAGGGTCGCTGCGCCGCCGTGTTGAACTCCAGAATGCCGGAGACTATGACCGGATGTTCGTCTTCATCGCAGACGCACAAGCCCTGACCGACAATATGGACACCCCCGAAAAAGTACGCCAGAACGTTATTGAAGTCGCACTGGACTACCTGGCCTGCGGACTGGATCCCGCGCGCTGCACATTGTTCATCCAGTCGCAGATACCGGAACTTTGCGAACTGACGTTCTACTATATGGACCTCGTCACTGTGTCGCGCCTGCAACGCAACCCCACCGTGAAGACCGAAATCCAGATGCGCAACTTCGAAGCTTCCATCCCCGTAGGATTCTTCACCTACCCCATCAGCCAGGCTGCAGACATCACGGCATTCAAGGCCACCACCGTCCCCGTGGGCGAAGACCAGGAACCCATGCTGGAACAGGCCCGCGAAATCGTACGCCGCTTCAACCATATCTATGGCGAGACGCTCGTAGAACCCGAAATCCTGCTTCCGGACAACGCCGCCTGCCTGCGCCTGCCCGGCACTGACGGCAAGGCCAAAATGAGCAAGAGCCTGGGCAACTGCATCTATCTGAGCGACGATGCCGATACCGTGGCGGCAAAGATCAAGACCATGTACACTGACCCCAATCACCTCCGTGTACAAGACCCCGGCCAGGTGGAGGGTAACCCTGTCTTCACCTACCTGGACGCTTTCTGCCGTCCCGAACACTTCGGACGCTACCTGCCGGACTATCCCAACCTGGAGGAGCTGAAAGCCCACTATCGCCGCGGAGGGCTGGGCGACGTCAAGGTCAAGAAATTCCTGACCGCCATCATGCAGGAGACACTGGAACCTATCCGCACCCGACGCAAGGAATTCGAACAGGACATCCCCGCCATCTACGCCATGCTGAAGCAGGGATGCGAACAGGCCCGCGAAGCCGCCGCACAAACGCTGGACGACGTGCGCCGCGCCATGAAGATCAACTACTTCGACGACGAGGAACTGATTCGCGAGCAGGCCGAACGGTTTGCACGCTGAGTCAAGGTAAGTAAGTCGCAAGAATTAAATGATATCATTTTTTGAGGAGTTAAGGAGTTAAGAAGTTAAGTAGTTAAGCCAATACCTCTGTGTATACGGTCCTTTGACTTACTATCGTCTTAACTC
>DHKFC23501__coassemble_1184_pt1 | contig 24556 bp, 18 predicted proteins | sample DHKFC23501__metabat2_low_PE_030 | metagenome-assembled genome bin DHKFC23501
AGCATCTGACTGTTAATCAGAGGGTCCTTGGTTCAAGTCCAAGACGAAGAGCAAAAAGATGTCAAATGCAACACTCTTCGTTAGCTCAGTCGGTTAGAGCATCTGACTGTTAATCAGAGGGTCCTTGGTTCAAGTCCAAGACGAAGAGCAAAGAGACAGACAGGAGGAACGCCGCGGCGTTCCTCTTTTTTTGTGCCCTTCCGCCAGACTTTCCGCGACACGATGTCGCCACGCACGCCCCTGCATGGCAGCAAACAATCCGGATAAACGCCCCGCGAACGCTGCCCCTTGCCCCGTTTCCCATCAACTCTCCGCCACCGCCAAGGTCAGCACACTGATGCGTATTCCCTCCACGCCCTCCAGCGTATCGGCACAAGCCGTGAGGGTGGCTCCCGTGGTCAGCACGTCGTCTATCAGCAGCACGTGACGCCCGGCAAAGGCGGAGGCATCGCTCGCGACAAAAGCTCCGTCCACATTATCCCAACGCTGTAGGGGCGATTTCCGCGTCTGCGTCTCCGTGAACTCCCGGCGCTGCACATTCCCCACCGACAGCGGAATGCCCGTCACGGCCGACACCCCTTGCGCGATGCACTCGCTCTGATTGTACCCCCTGCGCCGCTGCTTGTCCGGATGCAAAGGCACGGGCAGCAACACGTCCACCCCCTCGAAGAACCCCGACCGGAGCAGGTCCGCCGCCATCAGCCGTCCCATGGCCCTGGCATAATCCTGGCGGCCTTCATACTTCATACGCCACAGGATGCGCCGGTAGTCTCCACCCTTCCGGTAACGGAAGTAGGACGTGGCACGCTCCAGCGGGAAGCGTCCCCAGAAACGGCGTTCTACGGGATTGTCTGCCCGCAAATGATATGCGGTGCGGGGCAGGCCGATATCACACTTCAGACACAGCACCTCTTCCCCATCGTCCAGACTGGCGCCACATACGACGCAACGCCTCGGGACAAACAGGCGAAAAAGGGAGAGGAACCAACGTGTACAAGTCTTCCACATGGCAGGTCGCTAAATTCTTTCGTTTTCGAACGGGCCGGCACCCTGCGTCTACAGATTCACAGATGTCAGCCCCATCCGGCCAACGCCCGAAAAACAATAAGCTCCGGGAGCCCCAGTGCGGGTTTGAATGGCCGTCCGCAAAGATACATCATTCATTCCAAAATAGCATTACCCCGCACCGGAAAAACAGTCCCCGCATTTCGCCCCACTCAGACACTGCGGACAGGGATATCGCCGCCCGCAAGCGAAGATATCGCCGCCCACGGACGCAGATATCGCCGTCCACGGGCGCAGATATACCCAAGCACGGACACCTGTAAATCAGTGGACAACCGATAAGGGGAAAGCCGCAGTGTTAAATATCCCTTTAATTTTCACACAAACATTGTATTTCATACAAAAGTTTGCTATCTTCGGCCAAAATAAGTAAAAAGGCCTGCACCCAGACGGCCGCCTTTACACATCCGAGACCTTTCAAATCTTTATTATTTACCTAAATGCTTTTTTATGCAGAAGAAATTCAGAAGAGTAAGCATGATACTCATGCTTTCCTTGCTCCCCGCAAGCCTGCTACAGGCAACTCCTGCCACTGCTGAAACCCGCATTGTACAACAAAGCGGCGAGTGCCAAGGCGTAGTGAAAGACACTAACGGAGAACCCGTCATCGGCGCCTCCGTAGTAATTAAAGGTACTTCCCAAGGTATGATAACCGACCTTGACGGAAAATTCAGCATCGCCGATGTCAAACCCGGCGCAGTATTGGAAATCACCTACATCGGCTACATCAAACAGACCGTCACCTGGCAAGGGCAACCCTTGAACGTCACCCTCCAGGAAGACACCCAGCAACTGGACGAGGTGGTAGTCGTGGGCTTCGGCACCCAGAAGAAGGCCAACCTGACCGGTGCCGTCACCACGGTAAAGATGGACGACGTGCTGGGCGACCGTCCCTTGACGAAAGCCGCGGACGCCTTGCAAGGCGCCGTGCCGGGACTGTTGGTCAGCAGCGGCGGCAATGCCCCCGGCACGAGCAAATCGTTCCAAATACGTGGCGCATACTCGCTGGGCATACAGAACAGCGACGGAAGTTACGGTGCCACCGTTGCCCCCTTGGTGCTGATTGACAACGTGGAAGGAGACATCGACCTGATAAACCCCAATGACATCGAGTCCATCACCGTCCTGAAAGATGCAGCCAGCACGGCCATCTACGGCGCCCGTGCTGCCGGCGGCGTCATCCTGGTGACTACCAAACGGCCACAAGGGGCCACACGCTTCCAACTGCACTACAACAACAATCTGGCCTTCACCAGTGCCATCAACCTGCCCAAGCAGGCTCCGCTGGAAACCTACCTGCAGGCCTACATCGACACGGGACGTGACGATTTCTGGTCCATCGGCTCGCCCAACGTGCCGCGCTGGCTGGAACTGCTGGGACAATACCGCCAAGACCCCTCCTCCGTACCGACGCAGGGCGACGGCATCTATCGTGACACGGATGGCGCCCTATACTTCCTCAACGAAAAGGACTTGGTGAAGAACATGCTCGAAACCGGTTTCCAGCATACGCACAACCTCTCCATCAGCGGCGGCACGGACCGCCTGCGCTATCGCCTCTCCGGTGCCTTCACCAACAGCGACGGCGTGCTCATCACGAACATGGACAAGTACAAACGTCTGAACGTCAGCAGCTTCCTTTCTGCCGACATTACCCCTTGGTTCACGCAGGAAGCCACACTGAGCTATGCACACAGCGATGACAGCCAGCCGCAATCCACGGCCGGCGGCATCTACAGCCTCCGCCTGGCATCATTCTATCCGGAAGGCACCATGCCCGAGGGCTATGGCGTAGGCGGCGATGACAACTTGCCCTTCTTCACCCCCAGAAACCAGATACTGAATGCCAACACCTACAAGAACATCTACGACAACCCGCGCATCTTCCTGAAGTCCATCCTGAAACCCCTGAAAGGCCTGGAAATCGCATTCGAGTACACTTTTGACAAGACCATGTATGACTATCACTATTACACCGGCGTCAAGAGCTTTACCACCATCCAGGGCGGAAACGATACCTACCCCAGCAATGACTACCTGCGCAAATATAAACAGTATACGAACTACAATGCCATCAACGCCTACGCCACGTATGGCTTTGACCTGGCTGTAGACCACCACTTCAAGCTCATGGCCGGCTTCAACCAGGAGTCCAGCTACCAAGAGACCGTGGATAACTATTCGTATGACCAGGCCGTGGTGGAAGTTCCGTCATTGGGCGGCGGCACAGGGACACTGACAGCCCGCGACTACTATACGGAATACGCCGTGCGCGGCGGTTTCTTCCGGGTGAACTATGACTACCAGGGCAAGTACCTGCTGGAAGTGAACGGCCGCTACGACGGTTCCTCGCGCTTCCCGAAAGATTCGCGCTTCGGCTTCTTCCCCTCCGTATCCCTCGGATGGAATGTGGCAGAAGAAAGTTTCATCAAAAACGCCACCGAGGACTGGCTGGACCAGTTCAAGATTCGCGGCTCATACGGCGTGATTGGCAACCAGAACATCGTGGAATATGCCTTCATCCCCTCCATGTCCATCAGCAACACCTACAGCGGTTGGCTATTGAACGGACAGCAAGTGGCTGCCGTCACCTCGCTGCCGTCACTGGTAAGCACATCATTCACATGGGAAAAGGTGCATACGACCAACATCGGCGTGGACTTTTCGCTGTTCAAAAGCCGCCTGACCGGACTGTTCGAATGGTACCAGAAAGACACAAAAGGCATGTTGGCTCCGGGCATGCAGCTCCCCGCCGTAGTAGGCGCCTCCGCACCTTATCAAAACACGGCAGACATGCGCACCCGCGGTTGGGAAGTCAACCTGACGTGGCGGGACCGCATAGGGAAATGGGGCTACAGCGTAGGCTTCAACCTGTCCGACTCCAAGAGCACGATCACCAAGTATGACAGCAATGAGTCGAAGCTATTAAGCAACTTCTACGAAGGGCAAGAACTGGGCGAAATCTGGGGATATGTCTACGACGGATTCTATACCGTGGATGACTTTGTAGACACGCAGAGCTGGCAGCTGAAGGACGGAGTGACGGACATCAACGGTTATGCCGTGCGTCCGGGCGACATCAAGTTCAAGAACCTGCGCGACGACGACCAGGGCGAGAACCTCATCACATCCGGCGTGAACACACTGGATAACCCCGGCGACCGGACCGTCATAGGCAACTCATTGCCGCGCTACCTCTATGGCATCAACCTCAGCGCAAGCTACGAAGGCTTTGACCTAAGCGTCTTCCTGCAAGGCACGGGCAAACGCGATTATTGGCTGGCCAACGTGCTGACCTTCCCCATGTATGGCGACTACACTTTCCTGCCGCTCTATGACGGCCTGGACAACTACTGGAAGCCGGTGGATGCCGCCAATGGCGACTACACATGCGCCAATCCGGGTGCCGAGTATGCACGCATTTACGACAGTTACGGCAATATGGGCTCCAACTACCGGCAGTCGGACCGTTACCTGTCCGATGCGTCCTACCTGCGCATCAAGAACGTGACGCTGTCATATACGTTCCCGAAGCACCTCATCCGCAAGCTTACGCTCAGCCAGCTGAAACTGTTTGTCAGCATAGAGAACCTGGCCACCTTCAGCTCGCTCCCCAAAGGCATTGACCCCGAAACCTTGTCGTGGAGCTATCCGGCTTTCCGCACGGTGTCCTTCGGCATAAACCTTTCTTTATAACAACTACTAAAAATGATGTGTATGAAAAAGATATTGATAAGCATTGCACTATTGGCGGGCATCACCCTGACCGGATGTAATGACAGTTTTTTGGATAAGACCCCGGTAACAGACCTGACGGAAGAGAACGCGTTTACCTCGTACGCCAACTTCCAGAGCTTCATGTGGCCCTGCTACGAAATGTTCACCAATACCACCATCGCCACCTCCACGCGCAGCAATGGCTGGGGCGTAGGTGGACAGTACGAAGGCGATGTGGACGCCAACTATTTCAACAACCGTTCGTCCAGCGGATTCAACGAGTTTGCTTATCAGACCGTGGGCAATGTCGCTTCGGGCAACGGCTGGAACTTCAGTTCGTTCATCCGCCGCATCAACATCATGCTGTCGCACATTGACGGGTCTTCCATGACGCAAGAAGAAAAAGACCACTGGCGTGCAGTAGGCTACTTCTTCCACTCCTTCTGGTATATGGAGCTCATCAACCGCTTTGGCGATGTGCCTTGGGTGGACCAGGTCTTGACGGAAGAGTCCGAAGCCACGTACGGTCCGCGCGTTGAACGCACCATTGTGGCCGACTATGTGCTGGAACGCCTGCAATGGGCCGAAGAACACATCGGCGACTTCTCGACACAAGACGGCAACAATGCCATCGACCAAGATTGCGTCCGGGCAGCCCTCTCCCGCTTCACGCTGCGCGAAGGCACGTGGCGCAAGTATCACGGGCTCTCCGGCTATGAAGCTTATCTGGAAGAGTGTGTCCGCGTTTCCGAAGAGCTGATGCTTGATTATCCCGAACTCTACACCGGCACAGACAGCCAGCCGGGAGCCGGATATGGCGAAATGTGGACCACGGAAGACCTGGGAGGCGTGCCCGGCATCATCCTCTACAAGGAATACGTGAGCGGCATCAACGCCGTACAGGGCGGCTGCTACCTCGAACATACTTCCAGCCAAAGTATCGAGGTAAACCAAAACACCGTCGACCTGTACCTGATGAAAAACGGTTTGCCCATCCATAACCCGGAATCGGGATACTATGGCGACCAGACCATGTATGACACGTTCCGCGACCGTGACCCGAGACTGTACCACACCGTGATACCGCCCTACCGGGTAGAAGCAGGCGGCGCAGACACGCCGGAAGAGAACCCCAACGCCGACTGGGGCTATACATCCGACCCCGTAGAGCGTGAATACATCGACATCATGGGGGCCAATTACAGCCGCAGCAACCCGGGCATCGGAATGAAACGCCTGCCCGTGCAGAACTGGTCGGCTTCGCTGGTGACTGAAATTCCCCGCTTGGGCGAAGGTGGCGCCTACCTGCAATGCCGGTCGGGCTATTACCTGTGGAAACTGTACTGCAACTGGGAAGAGAATTTCAACAACGGTTCCCTGAACGTGGCCGACAAGCCCATCTTCAAGATTGAGGAAGTCTTGCTGAACTACGCCGAAGCCATGTGCGAGTTAGGCCGGTTCACCCAAGATGCGGCCGACCGCTCCATCAACAAGCTGCGCGACCGCGCCGAAGTGGCCCGCATGACAGTGGCCCAAATCAATGACAGTTTCGACCCCGACCGTCCCTACTACTATCCGGAAGGAAACACGGCCGGCGTGCAAGTGCCCGCCCTGTTGTGGGAAATCCGTCGTGAACGCATCATTGAGTTGTTGGGCGAGGGATTCGGCTTCTACGACGTACGCCGCTGGCGCATGGCGCCTTGGTTCATCAACCAAGCGCCCCGAGGCATCTGGGTGACCAAGGAATATGCCACGGCCAACAACCGCACGCTCTACAACGAATCCACCGGTTTCTCGGACGGAGCCAGCGGCTCAATGACCGAAGGATATCTGTATCTCTTTAATGACCCTGTGGCCGAAGGCAATGGCTGGCTGGACAAATATTACTTGTATCAGGTGCCCACGGATGAAATCCTGCTGAACCCGGACATTACGCAGAACCCGGGCTGGTAATCCTCCCAATGAAAGCGCTCCCAAGCCTATCAAGGAATTACAAGGATTGTTAAATACTGACCCAAACTGCCTTAAACGGGCAGGAGAACAAAATGTTTTCCCTACCTTTAAGGCAGTTTTCATATCCATACCCCTAAAAAAGAACAATGAACAAGAACAAGAAAGCACTGTTCTGCACAGGGTTGCTGGCAACAGCCTGTGCTGTCCATGCCGGAACGGCGGACAAGAACAAAGACCCGAAGCCCAACATCCTCTTTATCCTGTGTGACGACATGGGATACGGCGACCTGGGCTGCTACGGCCAGAAGTACATCCAGACCCCCAACCTCGACCGCATGGCCCAGGAAGGCATGCTCTTCACCCAGGCGTATGCCGGAAGCCCCGTCAGCGCCCCCTCGCGCGCCGCGCTGATGACCGGACAGCACTCCGGACACGGACACGTCCGCGGCAACAAGGAATACTGGCAGGGAGAAGTCATGTACGGACAGAACAAGGACTATGCCATCGTGGGCCAGGAGCCTTACGACCCGGAGCACATCATCCTGCCTGAAATCATGAAACAGAACGGTTACACCACAGGCATGTTCGGCAAATGGGCCGGCGGCTACGAAGGCTCTGTCTCCACCCCTGACAAGCGCGGCGTGGACGAGTACTATGGCTACATCTGCCAGTTCCAGGCCCACCTTTACTATCCCAACTTCCTCAACCGCTTCAGCCGCTCGGCGGGCGACACAGCCGTGGTGCGCGAGGTAATGGAGCAGAACATCCGGCACGCCATGTACGGCGACGACTACCGCAACCGCACGCAATACTCCGCCGACATCATCCACCAAAAGGCCCTGGAATGGCTGGACAGCCAGGACGGCAGCCAGCCGTTCTACGGATTCCTCACCTACACCCTGCCCCACGCCGAGCTGGCACAGCCCGAGGACTCCATCCTGAAGGGATATAAACAGAAGTTCTTCACCGACAAGACGTGGGGAGGCAGCGAAGGCTCGCGCTACAATCCGGCGGAACACACGCACGCCCAGTTTGCCGGCATGATCACACGCCTGGACGCCTACGTGGGCGAAATCCTGGCCAAGCTGAAGGAAAAGGGGCTGGACAAGAACACCCTCGTCATCTTCAGCAGCGACAACGGCCCCCACGAGGAAGGCGGTGCGGACCCGGCATTCTTCGGACGCGACGGCAAGCTGCGCGGCCTGAAACGCCAGTGCTACGAAGGAGGCATCCGCGTGCCCTTCATCGCCTGGTGGCCCGGACACATCCAAGGCGGACAGGTCAATGACCACCAACTGGCCTTCTACGACGTGATGCCCACCTTCTGCGAGCTCGTCGGCGACAAGAAGTTCCCCAAGAAATACCTCAACAAGAAGCTCGAAGGCGACTGCTTCGACGGCATCTCCTTCGCCCCCACCCTGCTGGGACAGGACGAACGGCAGGCCAAGCACGACTTCCTCTACTGGGAATTCCACGAAACGGACCAGATAGGCCTGCGCATGGGCGACTGGAAGCTGGTGGTGGTGCGCGGCGTGCCACGCCTGTATGACCTGGCCACCGACATCCACGAAGACCACGACGTGGCTGCCCAGCACCCCGACATCGTGAAGCAGATGACGGACATCATCCTGCGCGAACACCGCCCCAGCGAGCTCTTCCGGGTGACGCTGCCCACGCCCGCCGAGCCATGATATCGCCCGGCGCGGACGGAGATATCGCCGGGCACAAGCGTGGATATCTCCGCCCGAGGGCAGGGATATCCCCGTCCGCGGACGGGGACATCATCGTACAGGAAGGCCGGCCCGACTGTTAAACATTTGCCGATTCCGCCGGAAATCCGTACCTTTGCAGTCCGATTCAGGATACACACATGAGAAAGACAAGACAACCACACTCCATTCTTGTGGCATTGTTCTGCCTCCTGGCCATCCTCCTGCCCACGGCCTCCCCGGCCCAGACCGACTCTTTGGACCTCAGCATCGAACAACTCTTCGAGCGCGGAATGAAGCACAGCTTTCCCATCGAAGCCGACCGCCTGCAAGAGAGCATGGCCCGCGAAGCGGCACAAACCGCCCGGCGGGACCTCCTGCCCGACATCGAAGTGGGCCTGCGCGGAGCTTTCGTCGGACAGCCTGTCGTGTGGCAGCACGGACTGTCGGACGCCACCCGCCCCGAAACGCCCCACTGGTCGCAGAACTATGCCGTAGACTTCACCCAGCCGCTCTACGAAGGCGGACGCCTGAAGTACGCCGTCCGCCGGGCCGACCTGCAACGCCGCATCGCCGCCCTGCAGACCGCCACAGACCAGGCCGACCTCAAGCTCAACCTGCTGGACCATTACCTGGAACTGTTCAGCCTCTACAAGCAACACCTGGTGCTGCGGCGCAACATCGACGAGTCCGAACGCCGACTGGTGGACATCCGCCGCATGAAACGCGAGGGCCTCATCACCAACAACGACGTCCTGCGCAGCGAAATGCAGCTGACCGACAACCGCCTGGCCCTGCAACAGACAGAGAACGACATCAGCCTCGTCTCCCGCCAACTGGACATCCTGCTGGGACTGGACGAAAACCTGCTCTTGCGCCCGGACACCACCTTATTATATAAAACCTACAGCCTGGACACCGCCGACGGCTATATCGCCCAAGCCTACGCCGCCGACCCCGCCATGCTGCTGCTGAAGCAACAGACCCGCCTGGCACAGAACGACGTCCGCCTGACCCGCGCCGAACGGTTGCCGCGACTCTCGCTCTACGCGTCGAACACGCTGGCCCGCCCCCTGTCGCGCACCATGGACGACCTGTACAACAACACCTGGAACATCGGCCTCTCCCTGTCCTACCCCCTCTCGGCCCTCTACCGCACGAAGAACCGGCTGAACGCCGCCCGCCTGGCCGTGGAGTTGCGCCGCAACGCCGAGGCACAGAAGGAGCAGGAAATCCGTCTCACCGTCCACAGCGCCTACCTGCACCACCGCGAGGCCGTGGAACGCGTGGAAGCCCTCAAGCTGTCCGTCCGCCAGGCTGAAGAGAACTACCGCATCATGCGCAACCGCTACCTCAACCAACTGGCCATCCTCACCGACCTGCTGGACGCGGACAACCTGCGCCTGAACGCCGAACCGCAACTGACCACCGCCCGCACCCAAGTGATACGCACCTACTATGAACTGCAACGGGCGGCAGGAAAACTGTAGAGAACGGTTAGCGGTCAGCGATGAGTGATTGATGATTGCCGCCAAACACCCGCCAAACACTGTTCACCAACCGCTAACCGCTAAACGACACTAATCACTAACCACTAACCCCTAATCGCTATATATGGAATCTTCCCTCGAAATGCGCTACCGCCGCCTGAAGAAACGCAAGCGGCGCAACATCATCCTCAACACGGTCTGCCTGCTCATCGCCGGCTCGGGACTGCTGTGGACCGTCCACTACTTCTGGCGCTACGTCAACTACGAGATTACGAACGACGCCTTCATCGACCAGTACATATCACCCGTCAACGTCCGCGTGGCAGGGTACGTCCGCGAGATACGCTTCAAGGAACACCAGTTCGTCCGGCAGGGCGACACCCTCGTCGTGCTGGACGACCGCGAATACCGCATCCGGCAGAAGGAGGCGCGCGCCGCCCTGCTGGACGCACAGGGGTCGAAGGACGTGCTGCACAGCGGCATCGAGTCGTCCCAAATCCGTGTGGCGGAACAGGAGGCCAACATAGCCGAGGCCAAGGCGCGCCTCTGGCAGGCGGAGCAGGACTTCTACCGCTACGAACGCCTCCTGCAAGAGGAGTCCGTCCCCCAACAGCAGTACGAACAGGCCAAAGCCACCTACGAAGCCGCACAGGCCCGCTACGAAGCCTTGCTGCGGCAGAAGGACAGCGCCCTGTCCCAATACACCGAAACCAGCAAGCGGCAGGTCAATGCCCAGGCCGCCATCCTCCGCGCCCAGGCCGCACTGGACCTGGCCGACCTCAACCTGTCCTACACCGTGGTGACCGCCCCCTATGACGGCTACATGGGCCGCCGCACGCTGGAGACGGGACAGTACGTCACGGCCGGGCAGACCCTCTCCTACCTGGTGCGACAGACGGACAAGTGGGTGACAGCCAACTACCGCGAGACGCAGATTGCCCACATCTACATCGGCCAGGAGGTGCGCATCAAGGTGGACGGCGTGCCGGGACGCGTGTTCCGCGGACACGTCACGGCCATCTCCGAGGCCACGGGTTCCAAGTACTCGCTGGTGCCCACGGACAATTCGGCAGGCAATTTCGTCAAGGTGCAACAACGTATCCCCGTGCGCATTGACTTCGACGGCGTCTCGCCCGAAGACATGAAACTGCTGCGGGCAGGCATGATGGTGGAGACGGAGGCCCTGAAGCGATGAGCATCACCATTCTCTCTGCCCAATACCTGGACATCCCCCTGCGACGCGGACTGCCGGACTGGGTGGGCGTGGCGGTCGTCTTCCTCATCATGCTGCCCCTGACCATGCTGAACGGGACGTACACGGGCAGCATGCTCGAAGTGTCCAACACGCTGGGTGTCTATACCGAGGACATCACCATCGGATTCTATGCAGCGGCAGCGGGCATGGCCGTGGCCTACCCCATCGTCCCCAAGATACTGGGTGCGTTCAGCAGCAAGTCATTATTGCTGGTGGACCTGACGTTGCAGGTCATACTGAGCTGGACGTGCGCCCATGCCGCCAGTACGGACCTGATGGTATGGCTCAGCTTCCTCATCGGCTTTCTGAAAGGTTTTCTGATGTTGTGGGTCATCCGGCGCATCAAACTCATCTTCAGCCCCGCCGACGTGCGCAGCGAATTCTACGCCTACTTCTACCCGCTGGTGTTCGGCGGGGGCCAGGCGTCAATGGTCATCACCGCCCTGCTGGCCTACCACTACGACTGGAAATACATGTATTACTTCATGATGCTCCTGCTGATGGTGGCCATCCTGGCGGTGATCCTTCTCTTCCGCCACGACCGCCCGTCGCGGGGCATCGCCCTCCGCGAACTGCACGTGCCGGAGATGCTCATCATCGCCACGGGCCTGCTGATGATAGTCTATGTCATCACCTACGGCAAGACGCTGGACTGGATGGCTTCCCCGCGCATCCGGCTGTTCATCGTGCTGGGGCCATTGCTCGTCGGACTGTTCCTGTGGGAACAATTGCGCGCGCCGTCGCCCTACGTCAGCCTGAAGCCGCTCTTCCAATGGAAGGCGATGCTGGGCTACGTCTACATGGTGCTGGTCATGCTGTTCAGTACCTCCACCAGCCTGCTGACGTCGTACATGACCTCCATCCTGCGGGTGGATAACACGCATACCTACACGCTCTACGTCTGGCTGTTGCCGGGCTATGTGCTGGGGGCTTTCCTGTGTTTCTGGTGGTTCCGGTGGCAACGGTGGCGGTTCCGCTTCCTTATTGCCGGAGGGATGGCGTGCTTCTTCGTGTTCTTCGCCGTGCTCTACTTCACCATCTCGCCGGACAGCCGTTACGAGATGCTCTACGTGCCGCTGTTCTTCCGCGGGCTGGGGATGATGGTGCTGCTCATCGCCTTCGGCCTCTTCGTGGTGGAGGACCTGCAGCCGAAGTACATGCTCAGCAATGCTTTCTTCTTGATTACGTTCCGCGCCGTACTGGCACCCGTGCTCGCCTCGGCCCTCTACAGCAACTGGCTCTACCATCTGCAACAGCGCTACCTGGTGCAACTCAGCGAGACGGTCACGCAGGTGGATTCCCTCGCCGCCTCGCGCTACGCCTCGTCCCTGGGCAGCAGCCTGACGCAGGGACACGGCATCGACCAGGCCATGCAGCTGGCCACGAACACGCTCTATACGACACTGCAACAGCAGAGCACACTCCTGGCGCTAAAGCATATTTTGGGCTGGCTGACGGTGGCCACGCTGATTATTGCCGTCATCTCGCGCTTCATCCCGTTCCACAAGACGGTACGCGTGCCGGTCATCCGCACGGGCGAAGACATGGTATGACAGGCCGGCGTCAGAAGCACTTGGCTTCGCCCTGCTTGGCCTCGTTCTCGATGTAGGACTGGATGTGGCGCATACGCTTCTCCACCAGGATTTCGTCCACGGCAATGAGAATGCCGGTTTCCTCCACGTCGCCGAACTCACGGTTGATGGCGGTGCCGAACATGCGCATCGTGGGGCTCAGGCTCATGTAGGCATTGACCAGCGGGGGAATGTTGTAGCCCAGCTTACGCACCTCGCAGTTCAGAATCTTATAGTCTTCCTTGAAGGTGTCCTTGCAGAAGAGGGCGGCCAGTTCGCGTTCGTCGGTCTCGATCCGCAGCGGTTCGATGGGGGTGACCAGGCCCTCCCGGTCGCCGAAGTGCTTCTTCAGGAAATAGAGGATCATGTCGCGGCCCGGACGGGAGTAATTGGGATACATGGTGACCTTGCCGAAGAAGTAGCGGACGTTGGGCATGACCACTGTCAAGGCACCCAGGCCGTCCCAAAGATTGTCGAGGGCGAAGAGGCCCTTGTTGTCCATGCGGGTGCGCTGGTACTCCAGCGTGACGAACGAACGGGCCAGCTCGATGGTGGTGGGGAGATATTCGCGAAGGAACTTGTCGGAGAAGTGGAACATGTGGGCCGTGGCCAGCAGGGGTTGCCCCTTGTCGTCGAAGCGGACGTCCGTGCCCAGGATGTATCGGTAGCCGCCCAGGATTTCTTCGGCCTCGGGATTCCAGACGATGAGCTGCTTATAGGGATGCTCCATGACGTCGAACTCGTCGATGTCCACCGACTTGCCCGTACCTCCGCCGGCGGCGCGGAAGGCAATCTCGCGCAGGCGGCCGATCTCCTGCATCGTGTGGGGGGAGTCATGGGCCGTAACGATGTAAATCTGGTTGTGACTGCGGTTGGTCATGCGCAGGCGCTTGTCTTCGGTGAGTTCCGCCTTCAGCAGTTCTTTGCTTACCGGTGCAATAATATCTTCCATATTCAGTTCAGAGTTTATACACGATGTCTTTAACGTATTGTGCCCATTGCAGGGGAGTCTTCGACTTGTCGAAAGTCTGCCAGGGGATGGGCTTCCCGATGGTGATGGTGAAGGTTTTGTGGCGGTTCTTCAGCATCTCGTCGGCCAGGTAGAGCATGGCGATGTTGAACTTGATGCCGAGGGCCTTGCACACATTGGCCAGGTTGTAGAAGAAGTTGGAGTTGCGTCCGTCGAAGTGGATGGGGACCACGTCGCGCTGGTGCTGCACGCTCTTGACGATGAAAGCTTTCTTCCACTCCAGGTCGCGGATGACGCCGTGGCGGCGACGCGAGCACAGCCCGGCAGGGAACATGAGCAGCTGGTTGTCCGAAGCGAATCCCGCCTCCACCACGCGGGGGAAATCCTTGGCCTGGCGGCCGGTCTTGTTGATAGGGATGCAGAGGGGGGCGAGGCCGTGCAGGTTCATCAGCAGGTCGTTGACCAGATACTTGATCTTGCCGTCATAGCGCGTGCCCAGCACGTAGCCCAGGGCCAGTCCGTCCTGCCCGCCCAGGGGGTGATTGGAGACAAAGGTGCAAAGGCGGCCATCCATGGGCAGGTTCTCTTCGCCCCTGACCACCAGTCTCGCATCCAGGAAGTCCAGGCTGGCTTTCAGGAAGTCCACCCCGACCTTGTCCTGGGCTCCGCGCAGGAAGCCGTTCAGCTCGTCCTGATGGACGATGCGCTTGAGGTAGGAGACGACAAACTTCGGAATGTACTTCGCCTTCTGCGGGGCTTTCTCCCGCAACACCTTGTCTATATCTATCAAAAACAATGAATCGTCAGCCATGCTTGTTCCGATGATTTTACAGCGCAAAATTAACGCATCTTTTTAATTAAACACAAGGTTTTGTCAGAAAACTGACACCGAAATCTATCAAAACCTACATAATAACTCCCGGAAGGCTGTTTTTACCCGCCGGATTGCGCAAAACCCCTCCGAGTGTGCAATAAATAGAAAAACTCCTGAAAACTCTCCGGCTCCACAGAGAAGCTGCCCTTTGACAGTTTCCCCCCCAAAGAATGGTGGAAATCCGTCCGCCTCCTCCGAAAAAATTCCGTAAACTTGCATCAGAAAAAAAATCCGGCCCCGAAAGACGGGACGCCGGCCTGAACCTACAAAAGACAGAAGATTATGAACAGTGTGACATTTACAAAAGAACTGATAGGCGTACAAGACGAACTACTGCGCTTTGCCTATAAACTGACCGCCGACCGCGAAGAAGCCAACGACCTGTTGCAGGAAACCTCGCTGAAGGCCCTGGACAATGAAGACAAGTATGAGCCCCAAAGCAATTTCAAGGGCTGGATATACACCATCATGCGGAACATCTTCATCAACAACTACCGCCGCATCGTGCGCGAGCAGACCTTCGTGGACACCAGCGAAAACCATTATCACCTGAACGGCTCGGACGAAACGTCCGTGGAAAGCGCGGAAAGTGCCTACGACCTGAAAGAAATGCACCGCGTCGTGAACGCCTTGCCCAAAGAATACCGCATCCCCTTCTCCATGCACGTCGCAGGCTTCAAGTACCGCGAGATTGCCGAAAAGCTGGACCTGCCCATCGGCACGGTGAAAAGCCGCATCTTCTTCACGCGGCAACGCCTGCAGCGGGAATTGAAGGACTTCCGCTGACCCCTCCGCCCCATCGTCGGGAGAACGCTCCCGACAGGGGCTGCATGTGGCGCACAGACGAGGCGCCCCTCCCGCCTGCCTATTTCATCACCCGGCCTATCCAGACACAGCCCGCCCCGGCCACAAGCAGCAGGCCGAACAGCAGGCCCTCGGCCAAGGGCACGCGGGTTTCCCGCGGCCTGTCCGCCCGATACAGCACGGTCACTTTGTCGCCCTCGTCCATCAGGAAGGGCACAAAGTAGTCCAACGTGAGGGACAGCGTGCCGTAACGCTCGGTCTCATAATACACGTCCGTCCGTTTCAGCATCCGCATCTTACGCGGGCGGTACACCCGTTCGTAGCGGACCCGCTCCACAACGCCCGGCGCACGCAGATACTCGCCCGACGCCTTCGCCAGGGAAACAAAGCCCCCGATGCCGCCGGCCAACAGGCAGACACCCAGGAACAGGAAAACGAGGTAACCATATTTCTGCTTCATAAGCACTCCAGAATAGTCTCACGGCAAAAGTATCAGATTATCCCCGGAAAAACAAGCGACCCGCCGGAAAAAAAACCTCCGGCATCCGCGCACGGAGATACCGCCGCCCGTACACGGGGATATCCCCGGACATGAGCCGGGATATCGCCGCCCGCGCCCGGCGACGTCCCGAAGCAAACCGCCTCCATCCGCCCCTCCCGCCGGCGTCCGCAACCCCGCAATCCCCCACCGGCAAAGCGTTTCAGAAGAATCCTTATTTTCAGACGGATAAGTAATCAACAGCATGTTGAAAACTTATTCGAAAGTTTTTCCGCCAAATATGGTGGGGGATTGTGGGGAATTGTGTACTTTTACAGCCGCTTATTATAATAAAGAAAGAGATGATACGCTTTTTGGGCAACATAGAGGCCAAGACCGACGCCAAAGGACGGGTGTTCATCCCCGCCACCTTCCGGAAACAGCTGCAGGCTGCCTCCGAGGAGAGCCTCGTGTTGCGCAAAGATGTATTCCAGGACTGCCTGGTGCTCTACCCCGAAAGTGTCTGGTTCAAGACACAGGAGGAACTGCGCCGGCGGCTGAACCGCTGGAACGCCCGCCAGCAAGCCGTGTTCCGCCAGTTCGTCAGCGACGCCGAAGTGGTGGTGCCGGACGGCAACGGACGCATCCTCATCCCCCGCCGCTACCTGCGGATGGCGGGCATCCGGGACGAGGTGCGCTTCATCGGCATGGACAACACCATCGAAATCTGGGCCAGGGAACGGGCGGAAGCCCCCTTCATGGACGCGGAAGAGTTCAGCCAGGCCCTGCAAGAGACATTGGGCGAAGATTCGTGGGATAACAACAAAGGAGAGTAAGACAATGACGCAAGAAACTGCTACGACCTATCACATACCGGTGCTGCTGGCACCCGCCGTGGACGGGCTGGACATCCGTCCGGACGGCATCTATGTGGACGCCACCCTGGGCGGAGGCGGACACACGCGCGAAATCCTCCGGCGGCTGGGCCCCGGCGGGCGGCTGCTGGGCTTCGACCAGGACGAGGACGCCGAGCGCAACATCCCGGACGACCCGCGCTTCACCTTCGTGCGCAGCAACTTCCGCTACCTGCACAACTTCCTGCGCTACCACGGCATCCGGCACATCGACGGGCTGCTGGCCGACCTGGGCGTATCGTCCCACCACTTCGACGACAGCCAGCGCGGCTTCTCCTTCCGCTTCGACGGCGCGCTGGACATGCGCATGAACAAACGGGCGGGACAGACGGCAGCCGACGTGGTCAACACCTACGACGAAGAACGCCTGGCCAACGTGTTCTACCTCTACGGCGAACTGAAGAACAGCCGCAAGCTGGCCGCCGCCATCAGCCGGGCACGGGCACAAGCCCCGATAGCCACCATCGGCCAGTTTCTGGACATCGTAAAGCCCCTCTTCGGCCGCGAACGCGAGAAAAAGGAACTGGCCCGCGTCTTCCAGGCCCTGCGCATCGAGGTGAACCACGAGATGGAAGCCCTGCGCGAGATGCTCCTGGCGGCCGCCGGAGCCCTGCGACCGGGCGGACGCCTGGCCGTCATCACCTACCACTCGCTGGAAGACCGCCTGGTGAAGAACCTGATGAAGACCGGCAACGTGGAGGGCAAAGTGGAAAAAGACTTCTACGGAAACGTGCAGACGCCCTTCCGCCTGGTGAACAACAAAGTCATCACGCCCGATGAAGACGAGGTGGCCCGCAACCCGCGCTCGCGCAGCGCCAAACTCCGCATCGCCGAGAAACGGGACGAAGACAACAACGACAACTAAACAAGAAGACAATCATGGGAACCGAGAAAAAGACAGACAAGGCCTCCTCCCGGCACACGTCCTGGAGGAGCATCATCGGAGGCGACATCCTGGCCGCCGAATTCTTCCACCGGCAGGCCAAGCTGCTGGTGCTCATCATGGTACTCGTCATCTTCTATATAAACAACCGCTACGAATGCCAGCAACTGATGATACGCATCGAGGAACTGAAGAAGGAACTGACGGACATCAAGTATGACGCCCTGACGCGCAGCTCGGAGCTGATGGAACACAGCCGCCAGTCGCGCATCGAGGAGTACATCGCCACGCAGCACAGCGACCTGCAGAGCGCCACGACGCCCCCCTACCTGATACGCAACGACTAACGCCCAAAGGAGAGACGCATTATATGACTATCAACAAAAAAAGCATTGTCAACCGCTACTTCCTCATCGTGGTAGTGATGTTGCTCCTGGGTGTATTCGTCATCATCAAGGCAGCCATCATCATGTATGCCGAGCGGGAATACTGGCAGGAAGTGGCCGACCGCTTCGTGCGCGAGAATGTCACCATCCGCCCCAACCGCGGCAACATCCTCTCGTCCGACGGCAAGCTGATGGCCAGCTCGCTGCCGGAATACCGCATCTACATGGACTTCATGTCCGGCGAGCGCGACGAAGAACGCCGCAAGAAGGACCAGCAGCGCCGCGACCAGAACCTGACGGACAGCATCGACAGCATCTGCATAGGATTGCACCACATCTTCCCGGACAAGAGCGTGGCCTACTTCAAGCAGCGGCTGCGCCAGGGACGCAAGAAGAAAAGCCGCCACTGGCTGATCTACCCCAACCGCATCTCCTACATCCAATACAAGGAGGCCAAGCGCCTGCCCGTCTTCCGGCAAGGACCCAACGCCGGCGGATTCCACGAACAGGTGTACAACCAACGCAAGAAGCCCTTCGGCTCACTGGCCGCACAGACCCTGGGACGACTCTATGCCGACACGGCCAAGGGAGCGCGCAGCGGCATCGAACTGGCTTTCGACTCCGTGCTGCGCGGGCAAAACGGCATCACGCATCGCCAGAAGGTGATGAACCGCTATCTGGACATCGTGGACATACCCGCACAGGACGGCTGTGACGTTGTTTCCACCATCGACGTAGGCATGCAGGACATCTGCGAGAAAGCCCTGCGCGACGAACTGGAGCGCATCAACGCCATGGTGGGCGTGGCCGTACTGATGGAGGTGAAGACAGGCGAAGTGAAAGCCATCGTCAACCTCAGCAAGGCCGGCGACGGGAAATACTACGAAATGAACAGCAACGCCATCAGCGACCTGCTGGAGCCTGGCTCCACCTTCAAGACAGCCTCCATCATGGTGGCCCTGGAAGACGGGAAAATCACCCCGCACACCGTGGTGGATACAGGCAACGGCATCATGAACATGCACGGCAGCAAGATGCGCGATCACAACTGGCACCGCGGCGGCTACGGCAAGATAGACGTCACGCGCATCCTCGAAGTGTCGTCCAACATCGGCGTGTCCTACCTGATAGACAAGTATTACCACGACGACCCGCAGAAATTCGTGGACGGCCTGAAACGCATGAGCCTCGACCAGCCCCTGCATCTGCAGATACAGGGCGAAGGCAAGCCCTACCTAAAAGGCCCGGACGAACGCTACTTCGCCAAGACCACCCTGCCCTGGATGAGCATCGGCTACGAGACACAGTTGCCGCCCCTCAACATACTGACGTTCTACAACGCCATCGCCAACGACGGCGTCATGGTGCGCCCCAAGTTCGTCAAGGCCCTGCTGCGCGACGGAGAGGTGATACAGGAGTATCCCACCGAGGTTATCAATCCGAAAATCTGCTCGGACAGCACGCTGAGCAAGATCCGCGTCATCCTGCGCAGCGTGGTGAAGAACGGCCTGGCCAAACCCGCGGGCAACCCGGAGTTTTCCGTATCGGGCAAGACGGGCACGGCTCAGATTTCCAAAGGCAAGGAGGGCTACAAGTCCGGTCGCGTCAACTACCTGGTCAGCTTCTGCGGATATTTCCCCTCGGAGGCGCCCAAGTACAGCTGCATCGTCTCCATCCAGAAGCCGGGACTGCCGGCATCGGGCGGACTGATGGCGGGCAGCGTCTTCGGCAAGATTGCCCGGCAGGTGTTCGCCCAAGACCTGCGCTTCGACCTGTCTGCCGCCATCGACAGCACCTCGTGCCCCATCCCCGACGTCAAAGCCGGCGAACTGGAGGACACGCGTGAAATCCTGGCCGCCCTGGACATCCCCGTCGAGACAGAGGGTGCGCCTGACGCCTGGGGCGTGCAGCAGCACGACACAACCGCCGTAGTGATGAACGAACACGAGCCCCAACCGGGCCTGATGCCCAACGTCGTAGGCATGGGCGCCAAGGATGCCGTCTACCTGCTGGAGAACGCAGGCCTGAAGGTACACCTCAGCGGCATCGGGCGTGTGCGCCGGCAGTCGCTCCCTCCCGGCAGCCGCATCGTAAAGGGACGGACCGTAGCGCTGACACTGAAATAGAGATATACATATTTTATATAGATACTACTGACATGAAACTGAATGAACTGCTGAAGACAGTGCAGCCGGTGCAAGTCATCGGCAACACGGACATCGAAATAACGGGCGTGGACATCGATTCGCGCCGGGTGGAGACAGGCCACCTCTTCATGGCCATGCGCGGCACGCAGACCGACGGCCATGCCTACATCCCCGCCGCCATCCGGAACGGCGCCTGCGCCATCGTCTGCGAGGAACTGCCCGCCGAGACGCAAGAAGGCATCGCGTATGTGGTGGTGAAGGACAGCGAAGACGCCACGGGACGCATCGCCACCCTGTTCTATGGCGACCCGACGTCGCGCCTGGAACTGGTGGGCGTCACCGGCACCAACGGCAAGACCACGACGGCCACCCTGCTCTACCGCCTGTTCCGCTACTTCGGCTATAAGGTGGGACTGATTTCCACCGTCTGCAACTACATCGACGACGAGGCCGTGCCCACCGAGCACACCACGCCGGACCCCATCACCCTGAACCAACTGCTGGGCCGCATGGCCGACGCCGGCTGCCAGTATGCTTTCATGGAAGTCAGCTCGCACGCCATCGCGCAGAAACGCATCAGCGGCCTGCGCTTCGCCGGGGGCATCTTCACCAACCTGACGCGCGACCACCTGGACTACCACAAGACGGTGGACAACTACATCCGCGCCAAGAAGAAGTTCTTCGACGACATGCCCCGCGACGCCTTCAGCCTGGTGAACCTGGACGACAAGAACGGCATGGTGATGGTGCAGAACACGCGCTCGCACGTCCACACCTACTCGCTGCGCAGCCTGTGCGACTTCAAGGGCCGGGTGCTGGAGAGCCACTTCGAAGGGATGCTGCTGGACTTCAACGGACAGGAGCTGGCCGTGCCGTTTGTCGGCCGCTTCAATGCCTACAACCTGCTGGCCGTCTTCGGCGCGGCGGTGCTGCTGGGGCAGAAGCCGGAGGAGGTGCTCATCGGCCTGAGCACGCTGCACCCCGTGTCCGGACGCTTCGAGACCCTCCGCTCGCCCCGGGGCTTCACCGCCATCGTGGACTATGCCCACACGCCGGACGCGCTGGTCAACGTGCTGAACGCCATACACGGCGTGCTGGAAGGACGCGGACGGGTCATCACCGTGGTGGGAGCCGGAGGCAACCGCGACAAGGGCAAGCGACCCATGATGGCCAAGGAGGCCGCCCGCCTGAGCGACCGCCTCATCATCACCAGCGACAATCCCCGCTTCGAGGAGCCGCAGGACATCATCCGCGACATGCTGGCCGGACTGAACGCCGAGGACCTGCAGAAAACCCTCTCCATCACCGACCGCCGCGAGGCCATACGCACCGCCTGCATGCTGGCGCAGAAGGGCGACGTCGTGCTGGTGGCGGGCAAGGGTCACGAGGACTACCAGGAGGTGAAGGGCGTGAAACACCACTTCGACGACAAGGAGGAGATAAGGAACATCTTCGCATCCACTAATCATTAAACACTAATCACTGACCCATGCTATACTACTTATTCCAATGGCTTGACCAATATGACTTTCCCGGCGCGGGAATGTTCAGCTACACCTCGTTTCGCTCGCTGATGGCCGTCATCCTGGCGCTGCTCATCTCCAGCATCTGGGGCGACCGCTTCATCCACCTGCTGAAGCGGAAGCAAATCACGGAGACGCAGCGCGACGCGAAGATAGACCCCTTCGGCGTGCAGAAGGTGGGCGTACCGTCCATGGGCGGCATCATCATCATCGTCGCCATCCTCATCCCCTGCCTGCTGCTGGGCCGCCTGGACAACGTCTACATGCTGCTGATGCTCATCACCACCGTCTGGCTGGGTTCGCTGGGCTTTGCGGATGACTACATCAAGATATTCAAGAAAGACAAGGAAGGCCTGCATGGCAAGTTCAAAATCATCGGCCAGGTGGGCCTGGGCCTCATCGTGGGCCTGACGCTCTACCTCAGCCCGCAGGTGGTCATCCGCGAGAACATCGAGGTGGAGCAGCCCGGCGGACAGGTGGAGGTGGTGCATGCCGCCAAGGAAATCAAGGCCACGCAGACCACCATCCCCTTCTTCAAGAGCAACAACCTGGACTATGCCGACATCATGGGTTTCCTGGGCGACCACGCGCAGGCGGCGGGATGGGTGCTGTTCGTGCTGGTCACCATCTTCGTAGTGACGGCCGTGAGCAACGGCGCCAACCTGAACGACGGCATGGACGGCATGGCGGCGGGCAACTCGGCCATCATCGGCCTAACGCTGGGCATCCTGGCGTATGTGTCGAGCCACATCGAGTTTGCGGGCTACCTGAACATCATGTTCATCCCCGGGTCGGAGGAACTGGTCATCTTCATCTGCGCCTTCATCGGCGCGCTGATAGGCTTCCTGTGGTACAACGCCTATCCGGCGCAGGTGTTCATGGGCGACACGGGCAGCCTGACCATCGGCGGCATCATCGCCGTCTTTGCCATCATCATCCACAAGGAACTGCTCATCCCCATCCTCTGCGGCGTCTTCCTGGTGGAGAACCTGTCGGTCATCCTGCAACGGGTGTACTACAAGGCGGGCAAGCGGCACGGGCGGAAACAACGCCTCTTCAAGCGCACGCCCATCCACGACCACTTCCGCACGTCGATGGGGCAGATTGAACAGGGCTGCAGCGTGGTCTTCACGAAGCCCGACCAGCTGTTCCACGAGTCGAAGATTACGGTCCGCTTCTGGATTGTGACCATCGTGCTGGCCGCAATCACCATCATCACACTGAAAATCAGATGATTGCCTGACCAGCGGACAGCGATATCCTCCCGTCCGGGCGGAGATATCCCCAAGCAGGGGCGAAGATATCTCCAGGCACGGACGGAAACGCCACCGGACAAGGGCGGCAACCAAACAAGAAAAAACTGACATAAAAAAAGAACCTGAAATATGAATACAGAAGAAAGAAAAAAACGTATCGTTATCCTGGGTGCCGGCGAAAGCGGCGCCGGAGCCGCCGTACTGGCCAAGACCAAGGGAATGGACACCTTCGTTTCCGACCAGGGCGGCATCAAGGACAAGTACAAGGCCCTGCTGGACCAATACGGCATCGAATGGGAAGAAGGGCACCACACGGAGGAGAAAATCCTCAACGCCGACGAGGTGGTGAAAAGCCCCGGCATCCCCAACGAAGCCCCCCTGGTGCAGAAACTCAAGGCACAGGGCACGCCCATCATCTCGGAAATAGAGTTTGCCGGACGCTACACGCACGCCAAAATGATCTGCATCACCGGGTCCAACGGCAAGACCACCACCACGTCGCTCATCTACCATATCTTCAAGAGCGCGGGCCTCAACGTGGGCCTGGCGGGCAACATCGGCCGCAGCCTGGCCCTGCAGGTGGCCACGGAGCAGCACGACTACTACGTCATCGAGCTCAGCTCCTTCCAGCTGGACAACATGTATAAGTTCCGCGCCAACATCGCCGTACTGATGAACATCACGCCGGACCACCTGGACCGCTACGAGCATGATATGCAGAAGTACGTGGACGCCAAGTTCCGCATCACGCAGAACCAGACGCCGGACGACGCCTTTATCTTCTGGAACGACGACCCCATCATCCGACGCGAACTGGCCAAACACGGCCTGCAGGCCCGCCTCTATCCCTTCTCCGCCGTCAAGGAAGACGGGGCCATCGCCTACGTGGAGGACGACGAAGTGCGGATAGACCAGCCCATCGCCTTCAACATGGAGCAGGAGGAACTGGCCCTGACCGGCACGCACAACCTCTACAACTCGCTGGCGGCAGGCATCTCGGCCAACGTGGCAGGCATTGACAAGGCCGACATCCGCAAGGCCTTGTCCGACTTCGAAGGCGTGCCCCACCGGCTGGAGTACGTGGCCACCGTGCGCGACGTGCGCTTCGTCAACGACTCGAAAGCCACCAACGTCAACTCCTGCTGGTACGCCCTGCAGAGCATGAAGACGCCCGTCGTCCTCATCCTGGGCGGCAAGGACAAAGGCAATGACTACAAGGAGATAGAAGACCTCGTGCGCCAGAAGTGCCGCGCACTGGTCTTCCTGGGCCTGCACAACGAGAAGCTGCACGACTTCTTCGACCCGATGGGCCTGCCCACCGCCGAGGTGCAGACCGGGATGAAGGACGCCGTGGAGGCCGCCTACCGCCTGGCCGGGCGGGGCGACACCGTGCTGCTGAGCCCCTGCTGCGCCTCGTTCGACCTCTTCCAGAGCTACGAAGACCGGGGCGACCAGTTCAAGGCTTGTGTACGGGCATTATAATAAGTAGATGTTGATATTTAGTTTATATTTAGGAGTTAAGAAGTTAAGGAGTTATCACTCCGCTTCGCTCCGTTAGGAG
>DHKFC23501__coassemble_1195_pt1 | contig 24109 bp, 30 predicted proteins | sample DHKFC23501__metabat2_low_PE_030 | metagenome-assembled genome bin DHKFC23501
CTATACATGTTTTTTTCGGTTTCCCATTCTTGGTAATTGAGATTTGAGATAATTGAGATCTGAGACAATTGAGATCTGAGATAATTGAGATTTGAGAGGAGCATAAAAACGCATTCCGTCTTGTAAGCCTTTGATTGCCAGCCCAAAATGCATTTTTCAGAAATCAGGACAAAAAAACGTCCCCTTACCCCGCCCCGATTTTTGGCTCTCACCGGCATTGGCCTTACCTTTGCAATGTCAAGGCCGGGACAATGTAAAAGGATGAAGAATTATACGGCGTGCGGGATGGAATTGTGCATTTCCACATCAGATGCAGGGTAGGCAATAATCAGTTGTCCCTCATCATTCATTCCTAACCACACTACCGGATTATCATTTCCGAAATGAAAAAATTTTCGTTCCTTTGCAACCAAACGAAACGGTTCTTCCGTCCAATGCATAGAATAAACCCTAAAAAACGAAACGATATGACGAAACATCTGATTCTTTCTATCCTGGCAGCAGAGATTATCAGCCTGGCAGTCTCCGCACAACCACGCACCGTCTTCGAACGCGACAGCCTGGGACGCACGACGCGCATCATTGAAGTGAGGGACACCGTGCGCGACGGACGAGCCGAAACCGACACGCTGAGCATCACGACCTACGAGGAGCCTGTAGACAAAGCCTCTTCCAACCGCACTGTCACCGTCAGCGGCGACTGGCATCTGGATGACTTCTGGCCCTTCAACACGGCGTTTGTCAATGGGCTGATACTGCTCCTGGTCATGCTCTTCCTGGGCTTCCCCGTCATCCTCATCCTGATTATCGTCTACTTCCGCAACAAGAACCGCAAGCGCAAGTACCTGCTTCTACAGCAAGCCCTGGCCAACGGCCAGCCCCTGCCGCGCGAGGCTTTCCGCGAAATTGCCCTGCCAGACAACCGCACGAAGGGTTTCCGCAACATCTTTCTGGGCCTGGGACTCTTCATCTTCATCTGGGCGCTGACGGACACATTCGGCCTGGCCTGCGTGGGCCTGCTCATCATGTTCGTGGGCTTCGGCCAACTGGCCATACACTACACGCGACCCAAGACGGAGCAACCGGCGGACGGAGGACGCACGGAAGACCGCGAACCGAAAACACGCGACGATGAGCCGGCTCAGTGACCTAGCCCTCGTGGCACGAGTGGCGACACTGCACGACACCCGCGCCTTCGACCAGTTGGTGCGCCGCTACCAGTCACCCGTCCGCCGCTTCTTCCTCCACCAAACGTGCGGCGACGCCGCACTGAGCGATGACCTGGCACAGGACACCTTCCTCAAGGCATACACTGCGCTGGCATCCTTCCACGGGCTGGCCAACTTCAGCACCTGGCTCTATCGTATTGCATATAACGTTTTTTATGACTATCTTCGCAGCCGGCACGAGACGGACCCGCTGGACACCGTCCGCGTGGACGCGCAGGCCAGCACGCAGCAACCCGACATCGGCCGCGAGATGGACATCTACAGCGCCCTCGCCACGCTCAAGGAAGCCGAACGGACGTGCATCACCCTCTTCTACCAGGATGATCTCAGCATCGACCGCATAGCGGACATCACAGGCATGCCCGCCGGGACGGTAAAGAGCCACTTGGCACGGGGTAAACAAAAACTGGCTACTTACTTAAAACAAAACGGCTATGACAGAAAATGAAGACCAACTGATAGGACAATTCCTCGCCCCGGCACGACGGGACATCCCCGACAATGGATTCACACGACGCGTCATGCAGCGCGTGCCAGACCGCCGCGACCGCCTGGCCCGCGTGTGGACCTGCACAGGATTCACACTGGCAATCGCACTGTTCCTCGCCCTGGACGGCGTACGCGTGGTATGGCAATCACTGCAAGAGGCCCTGGACGGCGTGCTGGCACAAGGGCTTCCCGCCGACGCGGATCCGCGCGCGCTACTGGTCGCAGGGGCGGTATTATTGTTCCTCGGCTACAAGAAGATTGCCTCTCTGGCGTGAACTTTCGGGGAAAAAGCGTACCTTTGCGCCCCGATAACCCCCTAAACAGGTAATCATCTTGAAGCATACTTTATTATTTGCATTATACGCACTTGCGTTTCTCCTACTGCCCCGCCCCGCCGCCCTGCACGCCCAGGACGAGGGGAGCGAACGCGCCATGAAGGCTTGGCTGCAGAGCCAGGGCGTCCCCGTCAGCGACCGCAACCGCGTCCGACTACTGACTTCCGGCCAGGAAAAGTTCGACGACCTGTTCGCCGCCATCCGCCAGGCCCGGCACCATGTACACCTGGAGTACTTCAACTTCCGCAACGACTCCATCGCCAATGCCCTCTTCGACCTATTGGCCGAAAAGGTGGCTGAAGGTGTGGAGGTGCGCGCCATGTTCGACGCTTTCGGCAACTGGTCGAACAACCGTCCTCTGCGCAACCGCCACATGAAAGCTATCCGCAAACGAGGTATCGAGTTGGTGAAATTCGACCCCATCACTTTCCCGTGGGTAAACCACGCCCTCCACCGCGACCATCGTAAGATAGTGGTCATTGACGGCTGCATAGGTTATACAGGCGGCATGAACGTAGCCGACTACTATCTGCACGGTCTGCCCAAGATAGGACAATGGCATGACATGCACCTCCGCATAGAGGGAGACGCCGTACGCTACCTGCAAGGCATTTTCCTCACCACATGGAACCGCGAGACAGGCCAGCACGTAGGCGGGCCGGAGTACTATGCCGATGTCCCCATCCCGACGGACAAAGCCGTGGAAGTGGCCATTGTAGACCGCGTGCCCCGCGAAACGCCGCGCATCATCCGGCGAACCTACACCGCGGCCATAGACAGCGCGAAACAGGTTATCCGCATCATCAATCCCTACTTCGTGCCCACACGCTCCATCCGCCGCGCACTGAAGGACGCCCTCCGGCGCGGCGTACAGGTGGAAATCATGATGCCCTCCGTCAGCGACGTCCCCTTCACACCCGACGCCGCCCTCTACTTCGCCCATAAGCTGGCCCGCCGCGGCGCTAAGATTTACCTCTTCAACGGTGGTTTCCACCACTCCAAGGTGATGACCGTGGACGACACCTTCTGCACCGTGGGCACGGCTAACCTGAACAGCCGCAGCCTGCGCTACGACTATGAGACGAACGCTTTCGTCTTCGACCCGCAGACCACGAACCGCCTCAACGCACTCTTCCACCGCGACTGCCTCAACAGCACAAGATTGACCCGGGAGTGGTGGATGCAACGCCCGCGTAGAAAAAAAATCAAAGGGTGGTTTGCCCACTTGTTCACACCTGTCTTATAACACACCACATCCTGATTATGAAACAATACTTAGACCTCCTCCAACGCATCCTCGACGAGGGTGTACACAAGGAAGACCGTACGGGCACGGGGACTCTGAGCGTCTTCGGCCATCAGATGCGCTTCCGCCTGGACGACGGCTTCCCCTGCCTCACCACCAAGAAGCTGCACCTCAAGTCCATCATCCACGAGTTGCTGTGGTTCCTCAGCGGCGACACCAACGTGCATTACCTGCAAGAACACGGCGTCCGCATATGGAATGAATGGGCAGGCCCCGACGGCGACCTGGGGCACATCTATGGCTACCAGTGGCGCTCATGGCCCGACTATCAAGGCGGCTTCATCGACCAGATCAGCGAAGCTGTGAATACCATCCGGCATAACCCCGACTCACGCCGCATCATCGTCAGCGCATGGAATGTGGCCGACCTCGGACGAATGAACCTGCCCCCGTGCCACCTGCTCTTCCAGTTTTACGTGGCCGACGGGCGCCTCAGCCTGCAGATGTACCAGCGCAGTGCAGACACTTTCCTGGGCGTGCCCTTCAACATCGCCTCCTATGCCCTGCTGCTCCAGATGATGGCACAAGTCACAGGCCTGAAGGCAGGTGACTTCATCCACACACTGGGCGATGCGCACATCTACCTCAACCACCTTGAACAAGTCCGTCTCCAACTTACCCGCACACCGCGCCCCCTGCCTCGGATGCGCCTCAATCCGGAGGTAAAGGACATCTTCGGTTTCCGCTATGAGGATTTTGAACTGACGGATTATGACCCGTGGCCACACATCGCGGGGACGGTGTCCGTGTGAAGGGGACATTAAAAATGTAACGAGAAGTTTAAAGGAGTTGGAAGGAATATTGTTTCGCACCAGAGAGGATGTATCAAAATGACAAACAACTATCAAATGACAGGTAATCTCTATTTTGATACACCCGCGTGTATCGCCGGACCAACTATTGGCCTCAAACTTCCTCTAACTCATTCTAACCCCCTTTACACGCCTCAAAGATTAACCATTTATCATTAACCGTTTATGAAACTTTCCCTCATCGCCGCTATCGACCGCCGGCGTGCCATCGGCTATCAAAATAAGTTACTCTTCTGGCTCCCCAACGACCTGAAGCGCTTCAAGTCACTCACCACGGGCCACACTATCCTGATGGGCCGCAAGACTTTCGAATCCTTGCCCAAGGGAGCGTTGCCCAACCGCAGAAACGTGGTGCTCTCCTCGAATGACCTTGTGCTGCCCGGTGCAGAAGTTTTCCATTCACTGGAAGAAGCCCTCGCCTCCTGCGGTACGGACGAGCACGTGTACATCATCGGCGGGGAGAGCCTTTATCGCCAGGCGCTTCCTTTGGCCGACGAGCTTTGCCTGACGGAAATAGGTGCAGAAGCTCCGAAGGCCGACGCCTGGTTTCCGCCCCTCGACCCGGAGATATGGTACGAAAAAAGCAGAGATGCCCGTCCTGCCGACGAGAAACATCCCTGCCCCTACGCTTTCGTGGAGTACGTACGACGCTAAGCTTGGGTTCCCTCCACGTAATCCTCGTCATCTTCCACCGGCAATATCGGCACCTGACGCTTGATGGCCTCGTGGAAGGAGATGAGCGTTTCTGTCCGCGCCAGCCCAAGGGGTTGGAGCTTGTCGTGGATGATGCTGAGAAGGTGGTGGTTGTTGCGTGCATACAGTTTGATGAACATATCATATTTCCCCGTAGTGAAGTGGCACTCCACAATCTCCGGGATGGCCTCCAACGCCTTGGTCACGGCATCAAACGAGGCCGGATCCTTCAGATATATGCCAATGTAGGCACACGTCTCATAACCGATTTTCTCCGGGTCAATGATGAACTCCGATCCTTTCAGCACGCCCAGGTTGGTCAGCTTCTGCACACGCTGATGGATGGCCGCTCCCGACACATTGCACGCACGAGCCACTTCCAGGAAGGGAATGCGCGCATTGTCAGCTATCAGCCGCAAGATCTGTTCGTCCAGACTATCTAATTGATGATGTCCCATTATCGTTTCACGTATTTATGTTTATAATGAATATAATAGCTCTCTTGCCCGTCGGGGCAGATGCAAAGTTAGACATTTTCCCCCAATCTGCCTACAATTTGTTACTTTTCTCCCCTAAAAAAGAATAAATGACAGACAAAAGCGTATCTTTGCGGCGATAAAACCAACTATCGACATGAAAAGAAGAAACCTGCTCCTCGCGTTCCTCCTGGCCTGCACGGGAGTGAGCGCACAGAATTTTGACGAGTATTTCACGGACAAGACACTGCGCGTGGATTACCTCTTCACTGGCAACACCAGCCACCAAGCCATCTGTGTGGACGAACTTTCCGCCCTGCCCCGATGGGCAGGACGCCGACACCACCTGGCAGAATTGCCCCTGGAGGGCAACGGACAGATTACGATGCGCGACGCTGCAAGCGACTCCGTCATCTATCGCACTTCTTTCTCCTCCCTCTTCCTGGAGTGGCTGGAGACGGACGAGGCACGCACTGTGGACAGAGGCTTTGAGAATACCTTCCTCCTGCCCTATCCCCGGCGAAAAGCCGTGGTGGAAATCACCCTCCTCGACCCACACCACCAGGTACGCACCCGCCTGACCCACACCGTGAATCCGGAGGACATTCTCATCCACGAGAAAGGACACACGCACATCACGCCCCACCGCTACCTGCTCCAGAGCGGCCCGGCCGACCGGTGCATCGACGTAGCCATCCTGGCCGAAGGCTATACGGAAGAGGAAATGGACACCTTCTACCAGGACGCCAAGGTGGCCTGCGAAAGCCTCTTCGGCCACGAACCGTTCCGCTCGATGAAGCAACGTTTCAATATCGTAGCCGTGGCCAGTCCCTCGGAAGACAGTGGAGTGAGCATCCCGCGCCTCGACCAGTGGAAGAACACAGCCTTCCACTCGCACTTCAGCACCTTCTACTCCGACCGTTACCTCACCACCTCGCGCCTCAAAGCCCTGCATGATGCGCTGGCAGGCATCGACTATGAGCACATCATCGTCCTGGCCAATACGGACGAATACGGAGGCGGAGGCATATACAACTCCTATACACTGACCACCGCCCATCACGAAAGTTTCCGCCCAGTCGTGGTGCATGAGTTCGGACATAGTTTCGGAGGCTTGGCGGACGAATATTTCTACGAAGAGGACATCATGAGCGACACCTATCCCACCGATGTGGAACCCTGGGAGCCTAATGTCACCACCCGCGTAAACTTCGCCTCCAAATGGGCGGACCTGATCCCGGAAGGCACCCCCATGCCCACACCCGCCGAGGACTTCAACACCTACCAGGTGGGTCTCTACGAAGGAGCAGCCTATTCATTCAAGGGCCTGTATCGCGGTTCCTACAATTGCCGCATGCGCACCAACGACTATCCGGCCTTCTGCCCCGTATGCCAACGCGCACTCCGGAGACTGATTGAATTTTATACGGAATAGATTAATTATCAGAAAACAGACACTTATGCTCAGATTACAACGCATCCACACGGCCGACAAGGCCTTGTATGACTTCATGGAGAACCTTCTGGTGGCCTCCTTCCCTGCGGAAGAATACCGCGACCTGGATCAACTACGCCAGTATGCAGACAGCCGCGAGACTTTCCGATGCAACGTCATCCTCGATGAGGACGATACCCCCATCGGACTTTTCAACTACTGGGATTTCGGCACTTTCTGCTATGGTGAACATTTCGCCATCGACCCCGCCCGACGCAACGGAGGGCAAGGCAAACGTGCCTTGGAGGAATTGTGCCGACAGGTACACCCACGCCCCATCGTCCTGGAAGTGGAGATGCCCGTGGAGGAAATGTCCCGACGACGCATCGGCTTCTACCAGCGCCAGAGATTCACCCTTTGGGACAAACCCTACCAGCAACCTCCCTACAAGCCGGGGGACGGATTCCTACCCATGCGCCTCATGGCCTACGGAGACATCGACCCGGAAATGGCTTTCGACACGGTGTGCGCGCGCATCCATCGAGAGGTGTATGGTTGTTCGTTGTGAGGGGATTGGAAGTTAGAGCCCGATAGCTTTGTCTGTCGATTTTGCCAAAGGTATTGGCCTCTAACTCCTTGAAACGAAGCAATACCTCCCTCCCTATCAACACTCTATCACTACTTCCTCAAGCTTATTCCCCCTCCCGCTTCCGTGCCGAATAGTTGACATTCAGTGCGTGCACCTTCCGGAGCACTTCCTTGATATCCGCCACGATGCCCATCTGCGTATTTTCATCAATCTTCAGGGAAACCTGCATCCGGGGACGATCAGCCTCCGACAAGCGGGCACGCTCCGCCTCAATGTAGGGACGGATATCACCGGTGTCAGCCAGGACATCGTTCAACTGGATGCAGCTTTCCTCCCCCAAACGGACACGATAGGGCCCGGCGGGACGCCCCACGTAAAGATAGGTGACCAGCGACTTCCGCTCCAAGCGCTCCAGCTCGGCAGCTTGCGGCACGGTGAACTCCACCTTCAGGCGTGATTCACGCATGGTGGTCACAATCATGAAGAAGAACAAAAGAGTGAAAATCAAGTCGGGCAAGGAAGAGGTGTTCAGCGTAGGCATCTCCCGCCGGCCCGTGCGGTTAAAACGACCTTTCAGCATAAGCAACTATTCATTTTTAGGAGGTAAGAGATTAATCATTTTCGGCTTTGACTTCGGAAATTTTTTGCGGAAAGACCTCTCGCACAGCCTGCTTCCTGTCAGGCGTCAGGTCGGCATAATTCTGCCCCCACCGGCTCCGGGACAGTTCGTCGCGCAAGTCCCGATAGGCGCCCGCCAGCTCATCCTGCACGGCAATGTAGGCGCGATAGGACGCACGGCGCGAGCAACGCAGGGCAATGACATGCTGCTCCGTCACAGGCACCGTGCCCAGCAGAGGCACCTCCACCGGCACCCGTTCGGGCAGGCCGGGGTCATCCTGCGGATTGGCAATGAAGAGCTTGGCCCTCGCGCGCAACTCCGGCAAGTCCACATAGTCGCCGGCACACTTCACGCGGTCATCCTCCTCAATGTCTATCAGCAAAACATTCCGCTCCTGCAACTTCATCGCCTCCTCAGGACGTCCGGGTGGAGGCAAGCGGCGAAGCAGCCCGCGGTCCGTGTCCATAGAGGTGGTCAGCAGGAAGAAAATCAAAAGCAGGAAGGCAATGTCCGCCGTAGAACTGGCGTTGATTTCCGGGATTTTACGATTGGGACGCCGATATATCATAAGCCCCTCCTCATCCACCGTTTACGCACTCCGAACCCCACCACCAGCGCCACTCCCACGCCCAGCAACACATACACCGCATAAAGGAACATATCCGCCAAGCGCAACCAGAAGGGGGTGTTCTCCCCTCCGTCATATCCCGGCAGATCCAGCGGACGTTCGCTCCCGCAGAGCCAGGACACGCCCAGCAGCAGTATCAGTGCCCCCACGCCCGCCAACGAGCGCCAGACTTCGCGAGGCGAAACCGCCAGGCGGCGCAGGAACTGGCACGCCATCGCACCCAGCGTCACCGCCACAGCCAGGCCCAGCAACACATACATCCACACCAGCAGCGCATCCGTATACCGGGGTTCGTCTTTCGTCAGGTCTGCCACCAGACGCTCCTCCAGCGGCGTCTCCCCGCCCATGAAAAACAGGGCAAGCACCAGCACCGTCACGCCCAATAAGACGTAACACACGGCACCCGACGCGTTTTGTATCCGGAATTTTCTCATCATGCCCACACCTCTCCTTTCCGGTTATCTCCCGTAACGCAGGTCATACTTGATCACCATATCCAGCAACGTGACAGACGAGTCCTCCATCTCCTGCGTCAAGGCTTCTATCTTGGACAACACATAGTTGTAGAACAGCTGGAGAATCAACGCAACAATCAGTCCGAAGATAGTCGTGATGAGCGCTACTTTCATGCCACCTGCCACTACCGCCGGCGAAATGTCGCCCACCTGCTGAATATTGTCGAACGCCTGCACCATACCGATCACCGTACCCAGGAATCCCAACGAGGGCGCCATGGCAATGAAGAGCGTGATCCACGAGCAACCCCTTTCCAGATAACCCGCCTGCACGCCCCCGTAGGCCACAACAGACTTCTCCACCACATCCACCCCCTGATCCAGGTGCATCAGGCCCTGATAGTAAATGGAAGCCACCGGACCGCGTGTGCCACGGGCAATATCCTTGGCACGGTCCACATCGCCCTCCTCCAAGGCACGCTCTACGGAGGCCGTGAACCGTTTCGTGTCCACCTCCGCCAGACTCAAGTAGATGATGCGCTCGATGCAGAAAGCCAGACCGATGACAAAAGCCGCCGCAATCCAACTCATAAAAAAGGCCGAACCCTCGATGAACTTCTTCTTCAGCACCTGGTGGAAACCGGAAACCTCCGCCCCGGCATCCCCGACGTCCGACAGAGGCAAGTCCGTCGCCTCCTCCTCCACGGGAAAGCCTTCGGGAAACCCCTGCGCCGCCACGGGCGGCAGGGCCAGGAACAAGGCCGCGCACAAGACGGCCCAAAAGACAAGAAATCTTCTCATACGTCGTTTTTCTAACATTTTTCTTCGCTTTGCAGCTGTACGCTGCTCCCGGGAGGACGGCTGCGGGCGGAGGCACCAACCACAAGGAAAAGCGGTATCCCTCTGCCAAACAAAGCCAGCCTCTCCGCGCCACAAAGATAAAAACTCTGCCAAGATTTGCCAAAAAACAAAGGGACAAATAGGGAGAAAAAACACACTTTCCGCAGAATAATGATTTTGAAGTTGGAAATCATGCAGTTACAAAGAGGCGTCGCCACACCTGCCTGCGAACGGCAAAATGAGCCGCCCTCCCTGACCGCTTTTGTGAAAACCGACAAACGACAATTATACGTTGCACGATATAATTTTGTGCAAAACAAAAAAATACACTTCAGGTGTCTCTTCGCATTCCTCCTCACGTCAGATGCCATTTTATCCTATTTGTATGCTTTTTTTGTATTCTGGACACTTTTTTGAGACGGCAAAATTCGATGGTTCACAACTTCCGCAAAAACACTGAACAATTTCTCGCATAACACTTCGCAATTTCCCGGGAAATACTTCACAGTTTCGGAAGAAATTGTTCAGTGTTTTTTTGAAGATGTTTAAGAAAATGTAATAGCCTGGTTATCATTGCTTTAAATTAAGAACAATGTTTACAAAAATATTTTTTGTAATGAAAATTCATTATCAAACAGGGTTTCACATTAAGTATGAACCGTCATGATTTTTCATCATCCGCCACGAATAAAATGCACAAGCATCCCGCGCAAAATTAGTCCGCACTTCTTATCCGTCGGCTACACCATTTGCACCCTCAAAAAATAAATTGCCGTTTGTCGGCCGATAAAGAATAAATGCTACCTTTGCACCCACATGGACAGGCACAGCCTTTCCCCAAACAAAAAGAAAAAACGACTAAAAACATGACACTCAACGAATTCCTGACCTATGTCCGTACCGGCCAAGCCCTGAACACTCCGGACATCTACCGCTTCATGGACGAGATGAGTGACGAAGCACGCCGCATCACCTTCCGCCTGAACCGCGACTACCACACGCCCGACGAAGTGCGCGCCCTGCTCTCCGAACTGTTCGGACGCGAGGTGCCTGCCACGCTGCGCGTCTTCCCGCCCTTCTACACCGACTTCGGCAAGAACATCCACGTGTCCGAAGGCGTCTTCATCAATGCCTGCTGCCACTTCCAGGACCACGGAGGCGTCACGCTGGGCGAAGGCTGCCAGATAGGCCACAACGTGGTCTTCGCCACCCTGAACCACGGCATCGAACCCGCAGACCGCCGCAACACCTATCCCCGCCCCATCGTCCTGGGACGGCGCGTGTGGGTAGGTTCCAATTCCACCATCCTGCAAGGCATCACTATCGGCGACGACGCCATCGTGGCCGCAGGAGCCGTCGTCACCCGCGACGTGCCGGCCCGGACCATCGTGGGAGGCGTGCCGGCAAAGGTTATCAAACGCATTTAAGATTATTTAGGCATTCCTCGCATCCAAAAGGAGTTGATAGCGCACGCTTGTTTTTGCCTTTCTCCACAAAAGGCCGTACCTTTGCGCGCAAGAAAACCACAGGAATCAAAAACAATATACCAATGGCAGCAGGAAAATGGATAGGCGGCATCCTCGGCTTCATGGCCGGAGGGCCGCTGGGAGCCTTGGCGGGATTTGCCGTAGGCGCCTTGTTTGACAATCACACGTCGTCACCCGCCTCGGACGCGGGAGGCAGATACTATGGCCAACCGGAGGACACGGCCTATGCGGGCCACCGCAACAGTTTCCTCTTCTCCATGCTCGTAATGGCCTCGTACATCATCCGCGCGGACGGACGCATCATGCACAGCGAGATGGAATACGTGCGCCGCTTTCTCCGCCACAACTTCGGCGAACAGGCCGTGGACGAGGGGCAACAAATCCTGCTCAACCTCTTCGAGGAACGCAAGCGCATGGACCGCCAGGATCCCCAGGCCTTCCGTCGCACCATCCACGAATGCGGCGCCCAGATATCCGCCAACCTCAGCTACGAGGAGCGCCTGCAGTTGCTCAGTTTCCTGGCTGAAATTGCCCGGAGCGACGGCCACGTCAGTCCCGAAGAGGTAGAGGCGCTGAAAGAAGTGGCCGTATGCATCGGTCTCTCCATCCGCGAGGCCGAATCCCTGCTGAACCTGGGCGGCGACTCCCTGGACGAAGCCTACAAGGTACTGGAGGTCAGCCCCGACGCCACCGAACAGGAACTGCGCGCCGCCTACCGCCGCCTGGCCCTGAAGCACCATCCCGACCGTGTGGCCACCTTGGGCGAGGACGTGCGGAAGGCAGCTGAAGAAAAGTTCCAGGAAATCAACAACGCCAAAGAACGCGTCTGGAAGGCACGGGGAATGAAATAAAAAAGCACGCCAAACATTTGCCCAAACCAAAGAAAACATTTACCTTTGCGCCCGATTCAGACAAACGAACGGGGTGTAGCGCAGTCCGGTTAGCGCACCTGCTTTGGGAGCAGGGGGTCGAAGGTTCGAATCCTTTCACCCCGACAAAAGATAAGGAAACCAAAAAGAGGGAGTGTCAACAAAAAACGTGACACGCCCTTTTTTATTAGGAGTCAAATATATTATGGAGAAATTAAGGGGGTAAGCCGATACTTCTTATATCAGGAGCACTACTCCTTTTTCACAATTCATTAAATTTCTATTGGCTTAACTTCCCAATTAACTCCTTAAAAACCCATAAACACTAAAAATGAAAATAGTAGTATTGGATGGCTATGCAGCCAATCCGGGAGACCTCTCCTGGGAAGAACTGAAATCATTGGGCGAATGCAGCATTTACGACCGTACTTCCCCCGAAGAAGTAATGGCACGTGCGCAGCATGCAGAAGTACTGCTGACCAACAAAACGGTCCTGACTCATGAACACATCGAGGCCTTGCCCGACTTGAAATACATTGGCGTACTGGCCACGGGATATAACATCGTGGACGTGGAGGCAGCCCGCAAACGAGGCATCGTAGTGACCAATATCCCGGCCTACAGCACCGACTCCGTAGCTCAACTGGTTTTTGCCCATATCTTGAACATTGCCCAGCAGGTGCAACACCATGCCGAAGAAGTACGTCGGGGACGCTGGACACAAAGTCCGGACTTCTGCTTCTGGGATACACCGCTAATGGAGCTGCGCGACAAGAAGATAGGCATCATCGGCTTAGGCCACACCGGTTACAAGACAGCCCGCATCGCCATCGGCTTTTCCATGAAAGTGATGGCCTACACCTCGAAATCCCTTTTCCAGCTTCCCCCTGAGATTCAGAAAGCCGATTCGATGGAACAATTGTTTGCCGAATGTGATATCATCAGCCTGCATTGCCCCCTGACAGAGTCCACTCGCTCGCTGGTCAATGCCGAGCGCCTTGCTTTGATGAAGCCTTCGGCCATCCTCATCAACACCTCGCGCGGCCCCTTGGTAGACGAACAAGCCTTGGCCGATGCCCTCAACGAAGGACGCATCTATGCGGCCGGTGTCGACGTACTCTCCACCGAACCACCCCGTGCGGACAACCCGCTGCTGACAGCCCGCCACTGCTACATCACTCCCCACATTGCCTGGGCCAGCACGGCCGCCCGCCAACGCCTGATGCAAGTCATGGTAGACAACCTGCGGGCATGGATGAGCGGAAAGCCCGTTAACAACGTGGCCTGTTGACACCTCCCTGCGGAGAAGGAGCTATTTGCCTATGCAATAATAGGCAAATCCCTGCTCCTCCATCTCGCCCGGATCGTAAATATTTCGCCCGTCCAGCACCAAGGGATTCCGCATGGACTTCTTGATGACTGCCCAGGACGGCAGGCGGAATTCTTTCCATTCTGTCAGCAGCATCAAGGCATCCGCATCGAGTGTGGCATCATACAAGTCCTTGGCATACCGGACTGCCTCCCCCATACGCCGACGGCATTCATCCATGGCTACAGGGTCATAGACCTGAACTTGACAGCCGGCTTTCAGCAATTTATCCATCAATATGAGGGAAGGAGCTTCCCGCATATCATCGGTTTCCGGCTTAAAGGAGAGCCCCCAAAGCGCAATGGTCTTTCCCTGCAAACTACCCTGAAAGATGGTCTGTAACTTGTCAAACAGCACTCCTTTCTGATGCTCGTTCACTGCCTCGACTGCCCGCAGCACGCGCATCTCATACCCATTTATTTCAGCCGTCTTTATCAAGGCCTTGACATCCTTGGGGAAACAGGAACCCCCGTATCCGATGCCTGGATAGAGAAACTTACGACCGATACGGGTGTCAGAACCAATGCCGCTGCGCACCATATTGACATCAGCCCCCACCAACTCACACAGGTTGGCAATATCATTCATAAAGCTGATGCGGGTGGCCAACATGGAATTGGCGGCATATTTAGTCATCTCAGCCGAAGGAATGTCCATGAATATCACGCGGAAATTATTGAGCAGAAAGGGCTTATACAACTTGGTCATAATCTTCTTGGCACGCTCCGAATCAACGCCTACCACCACACGGTCAGGGCTCATGAAGTCATTGATGGCATTGCCCTCCTTCAGAAATTCCGGATTGGAAGCCACGTCAAAAGGTATGTTCACGCCTCTGCGCTCCAATTCCTCGCGGATAACGGCACGCACCTTGTCTGCCGTTCCTACAGGAACCGTACTTTTGGTCACCACCAATACATATTTCTGCAGGTTCTGCCCGATGGTATGAGCTACCTGGAGCACATAACTCAAGTCTGCACTCCCATCCTCGTCCGGTGGGGTTCCTACTGCGCTAAATACCGCCTCTACCTCATTCAGGCACTCCTCCAGCGAGGTGGTAAACTGCAATCGGCCGGCTTTGGCATTGCGGATGACCATTTCCTCCAAGCCATTTTCATAAATAGGGATGATACCTTTCTTCAAAGCCTCGATTTTTTCCGAATTCGTATCCACACATACCACGTTCACACCTATTTCGGCAAAACAGGTGCCGGTCACCAGACCTACATAACCCGTGCCAACAATCGCTATTTTCATTTCAGTTCAGTTAGTTGCAAATCCGACGCAAAAGTAGATATATTTTCCTAAGTAGCGAAACAAAAATCATCAATACTAAAAAAAACAGGCAAAACATGACCTGAATCCAAGTATTTTCCTTACCTTTGTCGTATGAATGATTTAGCCAAACACATAGAAGCTTTATTAGTGGATAATGACTGCGTCATTGTTCCTGGAGTGGGTGGATTCATCATCCATTATACGCCTGCTGTGTGGATAAAGGAAAACGAGACATTCCTCCCTCCTACACGCATGACCGGCTTTAACTCACGTCTGAAGGTGAACGACGGATTATTGGTGCAATCCTATATGGCAACACATCATACCGACTTCTCCAAAGCTACGAAATTGATGGAAAAAGATGTGGACGAACTGATATCCGCATTGCATGCTGAGGGAAAGGTCGTACTGGAAAACATAGGCCAACTGAAGCTCTCGATCCGCGACATGCTGGAGTTCACGCCCTGCACAGCGAACCTCTGCACACCCGCCCTCTATGGATGGGGGCGTTTGGGAATCCAAAAGTTGAAAGCGGAAACTCCATTTGCCGCCCAGCCTTCTTCTGTCCATCAGGTCGTGAAAAAGGACAAAGAAAAATCACCCGCCAAAGTAAGGATAAACGCACCGTTCTGGTCCAATGTCGCAGCCGTGATATCCATCATCATTCTGTGCCTCGCCTTGTCCATACCGGTGGAGAATACAGAAGTGATAAAAGGCAATTATGCCCAATTACTCCCCACGGAAGCATTCCGGCAAATGGGTCAACAATCGTTGACCATCACCCCCTTGGCCGTTCAGGAAGCTAAAGTCACGAAGGTAGAAGCCCCCAAGCCGGAAGTCAAGAAAGCTGAGGTCGAGAAAGTTGATATCAAGGACATTGAGGTCAAGAAAACAACCCTTCCCAAAGCCGAGCCCAAGAAGGTTGAAGTAGAAGAGACGAAAACTGCGGAAAAAAAGAGCGCAAGGCGGAGTGTGACAACCACTTCTCCCCTCATCTACCACATCATCATTGCAAGTGTAGGGACCGCCCAAGATGCCCGGAATATGGCACAGACATTGACGGAACAAGGCTACAAGAACGCTCAAGCCATTATTGGAGATGGAAAGATGCGCGTCTGCATTGATTCCTACGCCAGCGAAGCAGAAGCCTATCGCGCCTTGAATCGCTATCGCGAGAATGAAGTGTATAAGAATGCATGGGTATTAAAGAAAAAATAAGCCGTACTCAAAAACAATTCTCTAACTTCAAAGATAAAAATACATTCATAATATAAACCGTATCCCCAGCAGCTACTCAAATCCCGATGAAACGTGTACGTTGTCCTAAATGCGAAAATTATCTGACTTTTGATGAGACCAAATACACCGAAGGTCAATCACTGGTTTTCGTCTGCGAACATTGCAAGAAGCAATTTGCCATCCGATTGGGAAAAGCCAAGGTACAAGCTACCCGCAAGGACGAACAACTGAATGAAAATGAATTCAAGGATGCGTTTGGCAACATTACGGTCATAGAAAATGTATTTGGCTTCAAACAAGTACTTCCATTACAAGAGGGAGATAATATCATCGGTCGCCGATGCATAGGCAATAATATCCAGGTGCCTATTGAGACATCGGATATGAGTATGGACCGATACCACTGCATCATTAATGTAAAACGTAACAAACAAGGAAAACTGGTGTATACCCTGCGCGATGCTCCCAGCCTGACCGGTACTTTCCTGAACAATGAAATTCTGGGTGACAAAGACCGGGTACGCATCGAAGAAGGAGCTATCGTCACTATCGGGGCTACCACCTTCATTCTGCATACGGGAGAAATCCTCCCTCCTCCCCCTACTATGCAATAAAGGCACGCTCCCTCTATCACATGGTTCGTGCCTTCAAACAAATGCGGCCCTTTCCGAGCCTGTTTCCGACAAAATCAAGCCAGTTTGGCAAACAACTCGCCATCCATTTCCTCAACCACGACCTTGTCTTCGCGCAACAACCAGCCCAAACCCAAATAAAGGTTCTTGTCCGTCAGTTTCGTCAGCTTCTTCAGCTGTTTCAGGGGCATTCCCTCCGTACCGTTCAAGGTATTCCAAAGAAGGCCTGCCAACTCTCCTGCTTGTTCTTTCAACATAATCATTTGCTTTATTTCAATTAGACATATACACTTGCCTCCTGTATGCCAGGAAGAAGTCAATTTTTCTTTCGGGCACAAAGATACACATTTTCAAGGCAATTAATACCTTATCCTGTAGAAAAATAAGATTTCTGTCATTTTCCAGTCTGTTGCATAGGAGAAAAGGAGTCCTTATCCTCTTCCGGCAACCGTCCCTCCTTGTAATCTACCCAAATACGGGCGGCTGACTCTATCATACGTGCACAAGGACGAGTGGCATAATATTCTGGGGTACGTTCTGAGGCCTCTGCACTATGTTCAGCCTTGCGCAATCCCAAAAGCTCGCGGCAGGTGATAGAACCATTTCTCCGTTGAAACTCAGCCGCCAAACGCCGAGCCAAGGCATAATTTTCTGATTTTGATTTCCGGTCACTGCCTTCCAAAGCACAATGTTCCAATCCGGCAAGCATCAACATGCCACATACTGCACCACACGTCAACCTCATACGCCCGATACCGGCACCAAAGGAAGCTGCCATACGGAGAGCCTGTTCACGAGTGAATCCATACTCATCGGCAAAAGCCGATACTACAGATTGAGAGCAATTGAAGCCGGACATAAAATTGTCCACGGCTTGTTTAATACGTTCTTCATTGGTCATCATATCATTTGCAAATTAAGACATCAAACAATCAGAGATACCAGCAGCCATAGGTTGAGAACCGTTACCAACACCGCCAACAGACAGAGCATTACGGTGGTAGGACGACGGTTGACATACCGCCCCATTACGCGGGGCGAAGAAGTTAGCCATACTTGAAGGAAAACAGTAAAAGGCAATTGCAGGCTGAGCACCATCTGAGAAATAAGCAATCCACGGAAAGGGTCTCCGATGAAAACAATCAGCAACAGCGCGATGCCCAAAGAAAGAATAACACCTACCTGCGAATGCGTGTCGCGGATGTTGTACGGCTCATCAAACAACCCGGCAAAGATAGAGCCTGCAGCCATGCCACTGGTAATGGTAGAGGACAGGCCCGCCAACAGCAAGGCCAAAGCAAAAATCACCGCAGCATTGCTCCCAAGCAATGGCTCAAGCAAGGATTGGGCCTGCTGAAGTTCTTCGACGGGGATGCCTTCGCGATGGAAAGTAGTGGCTGCCAACAAAATCATGGCGCTATTGATAGCCCACCCCACCAGCATAGAGAACAACGTATCTGCAAATTCATATTTCAGTCGTCGCCGGATGGTGGCATCATCCCGCTTGTGGAATTCGCGACTCTGCACCACCTCCGAATGAAGGAAAAGGTTATGGGGCATCACTACCGCGCCGAGAACGCTCATTACCACCAACAGACTGCCCTCAGACAAAGAGGGCACCACCCATCCCCGCAAAGCCTGAGGCCACTCGATGTCCACCAGAAATAACTCGTAGATGAAGGATAAACCGATGATGGAGACAAAACCGATGATGGCACGCTCTATCCGCTTATAGGAATTGGTAAAGAGCATCACCAGCACGAATGCCGTCACCAGCACTGCTCCGCACACCAGTTCAAGCCCGAACAACATCTGCAACGCAATGGCTCCACCCAATATTTCGGCCAGGGACGTGCTGACAGAAGCAGCTACAGCCGTAGCCAGCACGGGACGAGCCACCCAACGCGGGGCATACTTGTTGGCAGCTTCGGACAGGCAGAGTCCGGTGACGATACCCAGATGAGCCACGTTGTGTTGCAGGACGATGAGCATCACGGTAGAGAGTGTCACCACCCACAGCAACGAATAGCCAAACTCCGAACCTGCCGCAAAATTGGAAGCCCAGTTACCCGGGTCGATGAAACCAACCGTCACCAGCAAGCCCGGCCCGATATAGCGAAACAAATCCAATCCACCCAGGTAGCGTTTATGGTCACGCCGCCGCAGGTCTTTCAAGATGTTTTTCATGCCACACCTTTTTTAGTAGCCCATCTCATGCAAGGCCTTACACAACTGGTCCGGACAAGAAGTCGGCCTCATGCCACAACGGATACCCTCCAGTTTCTTAATCACATCTTCAGGCTTCATTCCCGTAATCAGACGACTGATTCCTTGCAGGTTGCCATTGCAACCGTTCCATATTTCCACCTCACGGATGACCCCATCCTCTATGGCAAGAAACATATCTGTACTGCATGTGCCATGAGTCTTGTAATGATACTTCATAATATGAATCTCCTATATAATTACTTAAAATTAACTTATAATCTATACAAAGGTTACTCATTTAGGATTAATCCTCATTCCTCAATGTAACGTTTCATCCCTTCGGATCGGTATGCATTCATTCCTCCAACACTATCCGTATAAATGAAATAAACATCCAAATCGGGCTTTTCCTGCACAAATCGTACGGCACTATCCAACCCCATCACCATGAATGCCGTGGCATAAGCATCCGCACTCATGCAGTCCGAAGCCACAACCGTTGCGGAGAGAATCTCATGTTGCACAGGGTATCCAGTCCGTGGATCCAATGTGTGCGCATACTTCTTTCCATCGCGATAATAGAAATTCCGATAATTCCCACTGGTAGCCATGGCCGCATCCGTAATATGCAGCAATGCCTGCAAATCCCCCCGAACGGACAAAGAATCGTCCACAGGCTTATTTATGCCGATGCGCCAACGTTCGCCTGCTGGATTTTGTCCACCTACGACGACCTCTCCGCCAATGTCTACCATAAAATTGCGTACTCCCCGACGTTTCAGGAGTTGCGCCACCACATCAACAGCATATCCCTTCGCCACGGCACTACACGTCAGCATCATCCGGGCATCCGCCTTGCTCACGTAGCCGGAATCGTCCAGTGCCACCTTTGTGTACCCCGTCAGTGCCAACAGGCTGTCCACCTCCGCACTATCCGGAAAAATCCCTTGTTTGAAGCCGAACCCCCAGGCATTGACCAAAGGAGCTACGGTAATATCAAATGCCCCATGGGTTTCCTCAGAAATTCGCTGGCTGGCTTGAAACACCCGGATGAAAAAAGAATCCGGACGCACCGGCTCGTTCCGATTAATTTTACTGATGATAGAAGTGTCATTAAACGGGGATAAAGACGCATCAAAACGATGAAGTTCCTGCTCAATCGACGCCTGCAGATTTTCATCACACTGATATGTCACCTGATAAAGGGTACCAAAAATGATTCCCTTGTCTTGCTGATATGGCACAGGTGTATTGTGGCGAACCAATATCCAAATGGTGCCTAACCCCAAAAGTAACAACCACACCAGATTCCGACGCATTTTCTGATTCATCAAACTACTCGATTTAGGAATTTAAAAAAAGATGTTCCACCAATATCTTACAACCAATAAGCACCAGGATTACTCCTCCCACTACTTCAGCTTTCAGTTTCCGGGCCAGCCCACAACCACATCGAATGCCAAAACACAACCCCAACAATGACATCAAGAAAGAAACAAAGCCTATGATACCCACGGCAGGCAGGATTCCTCCAACCCCTTCCATACCTACGAAAGCGAAAGATACCCCTACGGCCAAAGCATCAATACTGGTAGCCACGGCAAAGGTAAACACCACAAACAGACGCGTTGGATCGAATGTTTCACGACATTCCTCGCTTTTCAGTCCTTCACGAATCATACGCACCCCTAAAAAGCCCAAAATACCAAAAGCGACCCAATGGTCTATCTCTTCAATGAGATGGCTGAAAAGACTGGCAGCCGTCCATCCAATAAGAGGCATCAGTGCTTGGAAAATACCGAAACTCAAGGACATCAACAACATGGCGCGCCATTGTACACGCCGCAATACAATGCCGCTGGCTATGGAGACAGCGAAACAATCCATCGCCAACCCCACAGCCAACAGCCAAATCTCAAAACTGGTCATAAAACGTTTCTTATATTAAGTAAGTCGCAAGAATTAAATAATAATTTAGCAGGCTTTGCCAGCAATGGTTAATGGTTAATACGTGATAAAAAAGGCTCATGTACAGCCTATTAATCATTTATCATTAACCATTGACCATTGTGCGCTCCGCGCACATAAATTCCTATTTATCGTATAAACTAAATATCAACATCTACTTAGACAATGTTGGATTTCAGTCTATTAAAAAGGCAGTTTATAAATAAGGGTATATTGCACCCCTATGCTATTACTCCCATACTTGCCAAAACCAGGAACATACCAGGGATCCCCGTAAGGGCTCTTACTTTCGGACATCTTAACACGGAAACGCAACCCCAGTCCCATCCAGATAGGTTTCCATACATGCGCCCGGATACCTGCACAAAATTCCAGCCACTGCATCGTACCCTTCTGCCCCGAATAGTCATAGGGGATAGTCCCCCCCCAGATTCCATCAGTCACCAACGGATTGTCAAGGCTTTCTCCAAAAATGGGATCAGTAAGCGGCAAGGTATTCACGTCATAACTAAAACTACTGTAGCCATACCGCACTCCTACCAGAATCATCTGTCCATGCTTCTTTTTATAGAGCGCGTTATAGTCCAGACCTACCCGGAAGTAAGGGGCACTACTTTTATAATGTATGCCGTCATTATTCCAACTATCAGTTGTGCCATAGCCCAACTCTACCGTAGGAAAAAAGCGGTGCTTCAAGTCAACATCCACAATGACCCCACTACTCAGAAAATCACTGCCAAAAACTCCGGCACCCAGACCATAGAGGTCCACACCCACCGAAACGCCATTGAACCACGGATAGTCAATCTCAGCCGGCTTCTTCTCCTTTTTAGTGGCCACCGGACGGGTATCCTGCCCACCTGAATATTGAGCCCGAACAGGACCGATGCCCAACAGAAGGGCACACAGCAGACTAATAAAACAGTTGTAGATTCGTGCTACCATAAAGGCCAACTTCATTATCAAATATATAAATGGAGTCGAGGCGATGGCGTGTATAGGCCACAGAAGTCAAACTCTGCGTCACCTGATAGCCACAATCCATCGAAAGGAAATAAGGTGTATTAGTGTGTCTGACCGTCACCGTATCAGTTGTCTGCTGGCTATAACGGAACACTAATATGGTAGAGTCAGCCGTATAGCGCAAAGGCAAAGCCACATCACGCACATCCTGCTGAGCGTTTACCAAAATGCTATCTGTACCGAAAGCGGTGACAGTCAACGAATCTAACGTATCACGCACAGCAATGTCCATCTCATTCAAAGTATAGACAAGGCAATTCATCATAGGGCGGCCTACCATTGAGCAGTCCGCCTCTTCCGAGCAAGAGCCCAACATCCCTATCACAGGACAGAACAATGCACTTGCAAAAACAATTCTGATAAGTTGTTTCATTGGAATCTAAAAATTACAGAATGATGTCAAAGAGTTTTCTCTATTTGATAGTTGTTGCGCCCGGCGGCATTACGCGATATCAATTCGCCCAAAAAACCGGCTAAGAATAATTGCGTACCGATAATCATCGACGTAAGAGCCAGATAGAAATACGGTGACTCTGTCACTAGTCTATAGGGTTCACCATTATACATATTCCACAGCTTCGTTCCTCCCACAATCACTACGGCAATGAAACCAAAGATGAACATCAGCGAACCCAAAAAGCCAAAGAAATGCATCGGTTTTACCCCGAAAGTAGATAAGAACCACAAGGATATCAAATCCAGATAACCATTGAAGAAACGGTTCCAACCGCCAAACTTGGTTTTTCCAAATTTACGTGCCTGGTGATGCACCACCTTCTCTCCAATTTTGCTGAATCCTGCACTCTTGGCCAAGTAAGGAATATAACGATGCATCTCACCATAAACTTCAATGTTCTTGACAACCTCCTTGCGATAAGCCTTCAGTCCACAATTGAAGTCATGGAGATTTCTGATGCCAGACACTTTACGTGCCGTTGCATTGAACAGTTTGGTCGGAATGGTTTTAGACAAAGGATCATAACGTTTCTTCTTCCAGCCGGAAACAAGATCATACCCCTCTTCCTTAATCATGCGATACAGTTCGGGAATTTCATCAGGACTGTCCTGCAAATCAGCATCCATCGTAATGACCACATCGCCCTCTGCCTGGTTAAATCCACAATACAAAGCCGGTGACTTGCCGTAATTACGACGAAACTTAATGCCCTTCACGACATTAGGATTCTTCCGATGCAGGTCTTCAATAATAGACCACGAACGGTCCGTGCTACCATCGCTCACAAATATCACTTCGTAAGAGAACCCATGTTGCGTCATGACACGCTCTATCCATGCATTCAACTCTGGCAGTGATTCTTCTTCATTATATAAAGGTACAACTACTGAAATATCCATTCGATAAATATATCATGTTACAAATATTCATTTCTACAGGAAACACTCACTCCATGTTCATCCCAGAAGTAGAACCGGTGGGACGTTTTCTCATCACAAACAAAGCTGTGGGAATAGCCAATAAAATCCCCCAAAATACATTGTTGGAAAACAACTGCATAGTAATCTCTATAGGAGTCAGCATGGACAATTGATCCAAAGCCATTTCCATCTGCCCCTTATAAGCATCCATGCCGACCATAGCAACATCCTGAGCAAAGAAGTCCTCCACCAATCTAGAATAAGTATTGATAATGTATCCCTGGTCTATGAAGCGGAAATATATATAATGTGCCGCAGCTGCCAACAAGGCTGCAAACATATACATCAACACCGTGAACACCCACGCATGTGAGAATGATATACTTCCGTAACAGACAACATTACGGTAAGTCCGGACATAACGATAAGCTATGAAAGGACCACACAATACAAAGCCGATGAATAATAAAAAAAGGAAAGGATTGGTCAACCCTAAAGGGAAAAATACGGCTCCAACAATCCAAAATACGCCCAAATAGGCACCATAAAGCATGGCGCACCGCTGTATATAACCTCTGTTCTCTGCCATCATAATCATTTAAAACACGATGCAAAGGTATAAATAATATCGCAAGTAAGTATGAAAAACGAATGAATATTTGCCACTCTGTACCAGAGCCCCCTGTTCCCCCATGAATAAAAAAGTAATCCCTCCCCCAGTTTCCTGGGGAAGGGACCCTTCACTTGAAAAAG
>DHKFC23501__coassemble_1197_pt1 | contig 23957 bp, 23 predicted proteins | sample DHKFC23501__metabat2_low_PE_030 | metagenome-assembled genome bin DHKFC23501
TAAATATATCCGTGAAATCCGCGTAATCCGCGCCTAAACTAAATTCCTATTTATTTTTATTCCATTCTCACCTTCACCGCATTCTTATGCGCGTCCAAATGTTCGTTGGCAGCCATGACCTCAATGGCAGGACCGATGAGGCGCAAGCCTTCGGGAGTAATTTCCTGGAAGGTAATCTTACGTATGAAGCTGTCCAGGCTGACGCCACTATAGGCACGCGCATAACCATTGGTGGGCAAGGTATGATTGGTGCCGGAGGCATAGTCTCCTGCGCTCTCTGTGGCGTATGGACCCAGAAAGACGGAACCGGCGTTCTTCACCTGTCCGGCCACATGGGTATAGTCCGACGTTTGAATGATGAGATGTTCCGGAGCATAGGCATTGGTCAAGGCAATGGCCTCATCCATGTTCCGCGCTACGATGAGTTTGCTGTTCTCCAGCGAGCGGGCAGCAATCTCACGGCGAGGCAACAAAGCCAACTGACGCTCCACCTCTTCCACCACAGCCCGGCAAAGGTCGGGAGAAGTGGTAACCAACACGGCCTGGCTGTCCACGCCATGCTCGGCCTGGCTCAACAAATCGGCTGCCACAAAGACAGGATTGGCCGTTTCGTCCGCCAAGACCTCTACTTCCGAAGGACCGGCCGGCATGTCGATAGCCACGTCGCGCAGGCTGACCAACTGCTTGGCAGCAGTGACATACTGATTGCCCGGACCAAATATCTTGTAGACACGCGGTACACTCTCCGTCCCATACGCCATGGCACCGATGGCCTGCACACCTCCTGCCTTGAAGATACGGCTCACACCGGCCACGCGGGCGGCAAAAAGAACGGCAGGATGCACCTTCCCATCCTTGCCCGGCGGGGTGCACAAGACGATTTCCTCACAACCGGCAATCTTTGCAGGAACGGCCAACATCAATACCGTACTGAACAGGGGCGCCGTACCACCGGGGATGTACAGGCCCACCTTTTCGATAGGCACCGCCTTCTGCCAGCAGGTTACGCCTGGCCTGGTTTCTACCCGCTTGCCCTCAAAACGTTGGGCAGCGTGAAACGTCTCAATGTTCTGCTTGGCCAGGCGGATAGCCGCTTTCAGGTCCTCGCTAACCAAATTCTCTGACTCGCACATTTCTTCCTCGGTAACGGCCAGCGACTCCAGCCGAACCTTGTCAAACTGTGCTTCATAATCCAATACGGCGCGGTCTCCCTCCGCCTTTATACGGTCGAGTATGACACGAACCGTATCGAACAAGCTCTCCACATTCAGTCCCGGACGCTTCAGAATCTCAGGCCACTGAGCCTTGTCCGGATATTCTACCTGTATCATGGTGAAATATAAATTAATTTACCGGTGATGGCACGCAGATGACACAGATGAAGCAGATTTACACAGACTCTTTATTATCTGGATATTAAAAATCTGTGGTCATCAGTTGTATCTGCGTCATCTGCGGGCCATAAATTCCTATTTACACAATCATCTTCTCTATCGGCAACACCAGTATGCCTTCCGCTCCCAGAGCTTTCAACTTCCCGATGATTTCCCAAAAACATTTTTCATCCAGCACGGTGTGTACCGAACACCAGCCTTCCTGCGCCAAGGGCATCACCGTGGGGCTCTTCATGCCCGGCAAGACGGAAACAATCTTCTCCAACTTGTCCTTCGGGGCATTCATCAGGACGTATTTCTTGTCTTCGGCTGTCTTTACGGCATCCATACGGAAAAGCAGTTCGCGCAGAATCCCGCGTTTTTCTTCACTTAAGTTCCTGTTACCAATGAGCAGGGCCTCGGACTTCATCACGACTTCCACCTCTTTCAGGCTATTGCTGACCAGGGTAGACCCGGAACTTACGATGTCGAAGATGGCATCTGCCAAGCCTATGCCCGGCGATACCTCTACCGAACCTGTGATGACGTGAATCTCGGCCCGCACCCCCATCTTCTTCAAATAAGCAGACAGGATGCCAGGATAGGACGTGGCAATCTTACGCCCGTTGAACCACTCTACACCGGGATAATCCACCTCCTTGGGCACCGCTAACGACAGGCGGCACTTGCTGAAGCCCAGCCGTTTCACAATCTCCGCATCTTCGGACTTTTCCACAAACTCATTCTCACCCACAATGCCGATATCGGCCACGCCTGTAGCCACGGATTGGGGGATGTCGTCGTCCCGCAGGAAGAGCACTTCCAGGGGAAAGTTGGAAGACTGCACCAACAGGGTGCGCTTCGTGGCGTTCAGTTTGATATCCGATTCTTCCAGAAAGGACATCGTTTCGTCATACAGACGACCTTTGGCTTGTACTGCAATTCTTAGCATGTCTCTTTTTTATGTTTTGATTATACTTCCCAGGTCCTGGAAAAAGAACGAGGCTTGCCAGCAAATACCGGTAAGCCTCGTCTTTCTCTATGCTTTTCATTACGCACAACTTCTTCGCCCACCGAGATTATCCGACGGAATGATGATGAAGATGATGTGCGATGAATGTTCTCATAACTCTGATTTTTTGTTTTCTGCGACAAAAATATAGTTTTTATTCGAATATACCAAGGATTTATCGCGAAAAAGATATTTTTTCTGTCAATTAGCGCAGAAAAGGTTTCAGCGACTGCTCCAGGTCCAGCAGGTATTTCTTGGCTTCCACGCCACCCGCATAGCCTATCAGCGAGTGGTTGCTGCCAATGACTCGGTGGCAAGGCACGAAAATGGAAATGGCATTCGCCCCGTTGGCCCTGGCCACGGCACGGACCACATCGGCATTGCCCAACTGTGTGGCCACTTCGGCATAAGAGCGGGTTTCTCCATAGGGGATTTCCATCAATGCCTGCCACACCTCCTGCTGAAATTCAGTACCTGCCAACAACAAGGGTACATCAAACGACGTCCGCTCATGCCTGAAATATTCGTTCAGTTGCCGAATGGCTTCCACGTGGATATCTGAAATCTGCCTCCTATACAAAGCTTTCAGCAACCGGTGCAAACGATTGTCCACCGCCTTACGGTTTCGCCGGTTCATCCAGTCACAAAGACAAAGCTTGTCACCCATCGAACCCAGCAACAAATCTCCACAAGGAGAACAATAAGTCTGTATACAAATTACATTGGTAGTCATTATTATCTATTTTGGAGTCAATCCATATCCCTGTTTACGCTGCCCAACATCTATTTGAGCCGCCTAAACAGGGATTCTGGAAACCTGAACAGGAATTTTAGAAATCAATCTCCGCATCTTCCACCTCACAACGATGGAAATGCATCTCCTCAGCAGCTTTCTCCTTCGGAAACGTGAAATAGGTACAGACGGCCTCCGTGCACAACTCGTCGCGACTATTGTACAGACGGGCCTCGATGACCGCCAGGTTCCGCTTCTGCTCACGAAGCCGGGCACGGAGCGTCAGCCATGCATCGTTGGTGGAGATGGACTTGCGGAAACGTGTCTCCATCTTGGAAGTAACGCCTCCCGTCTGCAACTTGCGAAAGACCACCCAACCGCAAATCTCGTCCAGCAGGACAGACTGTATGCCGCCGTGCAAGGTGTTCAACCAGCCCTGATATTCGGGCCGTGGCGTCCACCGGCTGACTATCTCGTCTCCATCCTCATAAAACTCCATGTGCAAGCCGGCCACATTATGGGGCGAGCATCCGAAACAATTATAACCGTCTGTTTCTTTCCACGGATTGATTATCTTTTTCATGGCTCCAAACAAATTAAGCTACTCATTGAAATTTAACAAGCACCAGCACCGGTGTATTGGCCTCATCAAAAAAGCCGACGCGTCCCTCTTGCAGGCGTCCGAAGAAACGGGTCGTGTTCAAGGCCTGCTTCACGCGGTCCTCCGTCTCCAGATCGGGGCAAGCCATCATCGTACTGATCAGCTGGGGGAAGGAAATAGAGGTGGGATTGCCTTCTTCCGTCTGATAGCCACCATTGATGAGATTGCATCCGGCCTGGCCATGCAGCGTCTTTTCGGCCACGTTCAATTCGACAAAAGGCTGATTCTCCATGCTATCGGCAATGGCCACGCCCATAGCCTCCACAATCTTCCACTTGCCGTTCAGGTCGGCAAGGGTCATGTCCGGTTCCTTTTTCTTCAGCACCAGGATGGGACGCTTCGTGGAGTTGCCGCACAAGCCGATGTTCTCGTCGCCCAGACGGACATACTTCTTCACCTGCGCCAAGGCATTCAATACGTTCTGCTCTCCCGTCATGTCCGGACACATCATGCGGGTAGTGCCCAACTGACCCAGGTCGATGGTGCCCGGCTCGGCATTGACATCGAACGAACCCATCAAACGGTTGCATCCCGCATGGCCATGCACACGCCCCGTAGCCTTGTCAAAACCTATATAAGGAAACGTCTGCCCCGGAGCAGGCACCACGGCCGCCCCGTTTATCTCAACAATATTCCATTCGCCCTCAATGTCGGCCAACGACGCGGCTGCTTGCTTGGTGGAACCACACGATGACAAGCCGGTCATGACGGCTGCCAAACAGAAAGTCACTAAAATCTTCTTCATTTCTTTTGTTGTCTTTAAGTTAGATTGATTAATAACCGATAACAAGCGGCCTCTTTTTCAGACACCGCACTGCAAAGGTAAGAAATAAACCCGAAAGCAAGCCAATTGTTCACAAATTGCCTGCAAAAGCCCGAATGATTTAGGAAGTTTTTTATGAATATGTAAGAATTTAGCCGTATATTTGCTGACGCAAAGCGGACCTATCCCCCTGCGCAAGCCAAAGTACTGCGGAGCACGAGCCAAAGTACCGCCGAGCGCAAGCCAAAGTACCGCCGAGCAAAAACCTAATGTGACATCATTTTCAACTTTAACAATAACGACTAAAGAAATGGGTAAAGTTCTTATTATCGGTGCAGGCGGTGTAGGTACCGTCGTTGCGCACAAAGTGGCTCAGAATCCGGATGTATTCACCGACATCCTAATTGCCAGCCGCACCAAATCGAAATGCGACGCCGTCGTGAAGGCCATCGGCAACCCGAACATCCAAACCGCACAGGTAGATGCCGACAATGTGGACGAACTGGTGACCCTGTTCAACAGCTTCAAGCCCGAAATCGTAATCAACGTGGCCCTGCCCTATCAGGACCTGACCATCATGGAAGCTTGCCTGAAGACGGGCGTGAACTATCTGGACACGGCCAACTATGAGCCCAAAGACGTGGCACACTTCGAATACAGCTGGCAATGGGCCTACAAGAAGCGTTTCGAAGAGGCCGGCCTGACCGCCATCCTGGGCTGCGGCTTCGACCCGGGCGTGAGCGGCATCTATACGGCCTATGCCGCCAAGCACCACTTCGACGAAATCCAGTACCTGGACATCGTAGACTGCAACGCCGGTAATCACCACAAGGCATTCGCCACCAACTTCAACCCCGAAATCAACATCCGCGAAATCACGCAGAACGGACGGTATTACGAAAACGGCCAGTGGATTACGACCAAGCCCCTGGAAATCCACAAGTCCCTGAATTACCCGAACATCGGCCCGCGTGACTCCTACCTGCTCTATCACGAGGAACTGGAGTCGCTGGTGAAGAATTTCCCCACCATCAAGCGTGCCCGCTTCTGGATGACCTTCGGACAGGAATACCTGACCCACCTGCGCGTCATCCAGGACATCGGCATGGCCCGCATCGACCCGATAGACTACAACGGCATGCAGATTGTGCCCCTGCAATTCCTCAAGGCCGTATTGCCCAATCCGCAAGACCTGGGCGAAAACTATGACGGCGAGACCTCCATCGGTTGCCGCATCCGGGGCCTGAAGGACGGCAAGGAACGCACCTATTATGTATATAACAATTGCAGCCACCAGGCCGCCTACCAGGAAACAGGCATGCAGGGAGTGAGCTACACCACGGGCGTACCGGCCATGATCGGCGCCATGATGTTCCTCAAAGGTCTGTGGAAGCGTCCGGGCGTATGGAACGTGGAAGAGTTCGACCCGGATCCCTTCATGGAGCAACTGAACAAACAGGGACTGCCCTGGCACGAGGTATTTGACGGAGACTTGGAACTGTAAAAGGAAGAACCCAAAATGAAGAATGAAGAGTTTTCCGCTATTCAATAACCGGAAGATATTCTGAGCGAAGCTGATTGCGGCGCAGCCTCGGTGTGCAGCGAAAAATCCTTCATTCTTCATTAAAACCAATATGCAATGAACATAGGAGACAAAGCGCCCGAAATCCTGGGCGTGAACGAAAAAGGCGAAGAAATCCGGCTGAGCGATTACAAAGGCCGGAAAGTAGTATTGTACTTCTATCCGAAGGACAGCACGTCGGGATGCACAGCCCAGGCCTGCAACCTGCGCGACCACTACGCCGAACTGCGCGAAGCCGGCTATGCCGTGATAGGCGTCAGCGTGGACAGCGAGAAGTCGCACCAGAAGTTTATCGAGAAGAACGCCCTGCCCTTCCCCTTGATTGCCGATACGGACAAGAAACTGGTAGAACAGTTCGGCGTATGGGGCGAGAAGAGCATGTACGGACGCAAATATATGGGCACCTTCCGCACCACCTTCATCCTGAATGAAGAGGGCATCATCGAGCGTATCATCTCTCCCAAGGAAGTAAAGACCAAGGAACACGCCTCCCAGATATTGAACGGAAACAAATAACCCTTAATCATAAAAGAAAGTGGCAAAGAAAGACGAACTGAACTTTGAAAACGAAGGCGGCACACCGCAAGTCTCCAGCGAAAAGCTGAAAGCCTTGCAAGCCGCCATGGACAAGATAGAAAAGAGTTTTGGCAAAGGCTCCATCATGCGGATGGGCAGCGAAGAGGTAGAAGACATTGACGTAATCCCCACCGGCTCCATCGGCCTGAATGCCGCCCTGGGCGTAGGAGGTTACCCTCGTGGACGCATCATCGAGATTTATGGCCCCGAATCGTCCGGTAAGACAACCTTGGCCATCCATGCCATCGCCGAGGCACAGAAACTGGGCGGCATCGCGGCCTTCATCGATGCGGAGCATGCCTTCGACCGTTTCTATGCAGCCAACCTGGGCGTGGACATAGACAACCTGCTCATCTCCCAGCCGGACAATGGCGAACAGGCTCTGGAAATTGCCGACCAACTGATACACTCGTCGGCCGTGGATATCATCGTCATCGACTCCGTAGCGGCACTGACCCCCAAGGCTGAGATTGAAGGCGACATGGGCGACAACAAGGTAGGTCTGCAAGCCCGCCTGATGTCGCAAGCCCTGCGTAAACTGACCTCCGCCATCAGCAAGACGCGCACGACGTGCATCTTCATCAACCAGCTGCGCGAAAAAATCGGCGTGATGTTCGGCAACCCCGAAACCACCACGGGCGGTAATGCCCTGAAGTTCTATGCTTCGGTGCGCATTGATATCCGTCCGGGCCAGGCCATCAAGAATGGCGAGGAGGTCATGGGACGCCAGACAAAGGTAAAGATTGTAAAGAACAAGGTGGCACCTCCCTTCCGCAAGGCGGAATTCGACATCATGTTCGGCGAAGGCATCTCACGGGCGGGTGAAATCATCGACCTGGGCTCGGATTTGGGCATCATCAAGAAGAGCGGCTCATGGTTCAGCTACAACGATACGAAGCTGGCCCAAGGACGTGACGCTGCCAAACAGGTCATCCTGGACAATCCCGAACTGGCCGAGGAACTGGAAACACAGATCTTCGAGGAACTGAAGAAGGAAAAGTAATCCTCAACTCATAGACAGAAACAAGGCGGATGAAGGATAGCAAAACATTCCATTTCATCCGCCTTATTTTTAAGCCTGTTGGAATTACCTCAATTGGCAAAATCCACGTCCAAGTCCTTCAATTGCTTGCCCAGGTCCTTCATCTGTTCGCCGAATTGCTTCCAAGTATCACTATCAAAGTATTTCCGTAAATCCTTGAGGGATTCCAGTTCTTTCAACGAATCCAAACCTTTCAAGGACTGCAAAGCCTGCAGGTTCTCCAGACCCGAAGAATGTTCCAACGACGCGGAAGAAGTATAGAGAAGGATGTTCTTCACATCCTCCATAGTCATCAACCCCTCCAGATAGACAAATCTCAACGAGGTCACTCCATCTTCCGTGAACATAATCAGTTCCTTTATCTTGCTCCCGCTGCGGGTGATGTAAAACTCGGACGTAGTGTTTTCCCCTTTTTGCTTCATCAGCAGTTCAAACTTGGACGACTCGAGCAAAGCATGTATGTCCTTCCTCATATCATTGTAGACCACTTTCTTGGAGGTTGAAAGCAGGCTGACCGAGTTCAGATGCTTCGATGCCGAGCCGACATAGATATTAGAGAACAGATGCGGCCCCATTTCCAGCATAGCCTTGGAAATGTAGACAGATTTGACCCCATTCTTGTCGCTGTATTTATGGAACAGCTTCTCTTGTGCCTGTCCCCACAAAGGAACAAACATCAGTAACATCATTAAGTAAAAACTGATAGTTCTCATGATTTTATAATTTTAAGTGATTATTGTTTGAATTCATTCCTGACGGCTTGATTGGTAGCCATAATATCCCGTTGCGAAGCCTCCAGTTGCTCCATACCCTCGTTCCAGGTCTGTGACATCTCTGTGAAAATGGCCTGCAAAGCCCGATGGGCATCCTCCGGATTGGTGAAGGTATCCTGTGGAGTAACGGCCAAAGCCGGACGACGCATCTCCGCAATGCCGAAGCCCAATCCGATGAGCAACAATACCGAAGCAGCCACACTTCCCCACCACAACCGACGCCGGCGCGAGGCAGATGCCTTGCGGTCAATCAACATTTCCAATTCCGTTTCCAGGTCATCGGGCACAATCCTATCCCCAACAGGCTCCGCATGCAAGGAAAGAAACAAGGCGCGTTCAGCCTGCAAATCTTCCGGCAAGCCTTCCACCGACCGAAAAGCCCGAAGCAGGCTTGCCTCTTCCTGTTCGGTAGTCAGACCATCGTAATACCGAGTCAACAATCTCTCAATCTCTTCTTTTTTCATAGCCGCATAGTTTTAAATAATCCTCTCGTATTTTCTTCCGGGCCCGAGACAACATCACACGGACATTGCCGGCACTAAGCCCGGTCAAATGTTCAATCTCCTGGTAAGAATACCCCTGTATGTCGCGCAGACGTATCACCTGTCGCTGCTGCAAAGGTAAACGGGCAATCAGTGCCTGCACCACCTGCACATTGTCACGGACATTCGTATCATCGGGAGTAGCCACAGGCAAGGTAGCCGTCAGTTCCACCTGCTGCCGTTCACGCACGTAACGGGGAGAACGAAGCAGGTCCACACACATGTTGCGCACCAATGTCGTACAGAAAGCCTCCGGATTGTCAATGACGCCCAATGTGTCTCGCTTATCCCACAACTTCAGATAAGCATCCTGCAACACATCACGAGCATCATCTTCGTTCTCCAGCAGACGCAAGGCCACCCCATATAATTTGCGATGGTAAGGCAAAAACATCTTCTTAAAACTGACTGCATCCATTAAGCTTCTCAATTAATAACACAAGCCATAGCGGCCTTTTGTAAAAAAGACGATATATAAACGCCTTTTGTTACGCTTCCCTGCTAAAAATAATAATAGGCCTTGTCTCCCGACAAGGCCTATTCACAACACAAACACAAAATAAAACACGACAAAACTACTATGCGGTCTATCTGTCTGCACCCATATGGGTACAAATACAGAATTTAGGTATTCACATACATATCATCTGTCAAATAGCCGCATATAAACCCCACAAATGCGGGGATGCATTTGCAGGGTATGCTGTTCTATTTATTGAATACCTTTCTCGCGGAGGTGCAATTGCCACTTCCACGCGGAAAGCAATGTATCTTCAATGGGTGTATCGGCCTTCCAACCCAACTCGTTGTTGGCCAGCGAAGGATCGGCCCATACTTTTTCAATGTCACCGGCACGACGCTCGGTGATCTGATAGTTCAACTTCACGCCCGTTGCCTTTTCAAAAGCATGAACCAACTCCAAAACGGAAAGGCCGCGGCCTGTACCGATATTGAACACTTCGACCTTGGCCTTCTGCTTCTTCTCCAGAATGCGGGCAATGGCTACCACGTGGGCTTTCGCCAAATCCACTACATTGATATAGTCGCGGATGCAGGTGCCGTCGGGAGTGTCATAATCATTGCCGAAAATGCTCAGTTTCTCGCGAATGCCAATGGCCGTCTGCACAATATAAGGCACCAGGTTCTGAGGAACTCCGTTGGGCAGCTCACCCAGCAAGGCCGACGGATGCGCACCTATCGGATTGAAATAGCGCAACAGGATGGCACTGATGGGAGAACCGGAAGCTACGGTGTCCTGAATGATTTCCTCGTTAATCTGCTTGGTATTACCATAAGGAGATTCGGCCTTCTTAATCGGAGCCTTCTCTGTTACCGGCAATATATCGGGTTGTCCATAGACCGTGCAGGAAGAGGAAAATACGATACCCTCCACCCCATATTTGGGCATCAGTTCGAGCAAGTTGATCAGCGAACCGATATTGTTGCGATAATAGAGCAAAGGCTTCTGCACGGATTCGCCCACGGCCTTGCTGGCAGCAAAGTGGATAATGGCCTTGATGCCTTGATACTTGGCAAACACGCCTTCCAAACCGGCGTAATCCAGGCAATCCAACTTTTCAAAGGCAGGACGGATACCCGAAACAGCCTCAATGTTATCTACCACATCGGCACTCGAATTGGAAAGATTATCGACAATCACAACCTCGTAACCAGCATTTTGAAGTTCTACCACAGTGTGCGAGCCAATATAACCCGTACCTCCTGTGACCAAGATTTTCTCTTTCATACGTATATAATTTTACGGATTAAACTCATTAACGCTACAAATGTAAGGATTTAAATTGGTAACCGTACCCAATTATGACAAAAAAATGCAGTCATAATCCAAATAAAGCTGATAAACCCTTGTCAACCCCCGAAAATCCCATAAAGGCCATAGCCAAGAGGCCGGCCGTCAGCAACGCTATGGGGGTTCCTTGCATCCCCTTAGGAATGGCAGACAGACTCATTTGCTCACGCATGCCGGCAAACAAGACCAGAGCCAAACCAAAGCCCAAGGCTGTAGCGAAGGCATAAATGACGCCCGTCAACAGGTCAAAGTCCTTCTGAATCACCAGGATGGCCACGCCCAAAATGCAACAATTCGTCGTAATCAACGGAAGGAACACTCCCAAGGCCTGGTAAAGGGAAGGTGACACTTTCTTCAGGATAATCTCTACCATCTGCACCAGACCTGCAATGACCAAGATGAAAGTAATGGTCTGCAAATAGCCCAACTCAAAGGCATCAAGCACGAACTTCTGCAAAAGATAGGTAACGATGGTCGATAGGGTAAGCACAAAGGCCACGGCTGCAGCCATGCCCAACGCAGTATCTATCTTCTTGGAAACACCCAGAAAGGGACAAATGCCCAAGAATTGGGACAGCACTATATTGTTGACGAATATCGCCGAAATGAAAATCAATAGGTATTCCATGACAAATGATTATTATTCTTTCTTCAACTTGTTCACGATGGCAATCAGATAGCCCAGGGCAATAAAGGCTCCCGGCGCCAGCACAAAAAGCAGCATGCCATAGTCTTCGGGGAAAAGCGCCAGCCCAAAGACCCGGCCGGTCCCCAACAGTTCACGCACGCTTCCCAGCAAGGTAAGGGCAATGGTAAAGCCCAACCCGATGCCCAGCCCATCGAAAAGGGAGGACAACGGCCCGTGCTTGGAAGCAAAAGCCTCGGCACGCCCCAAGACAATACAGTTTACCACAATCAGCGGAATGAACAAGCCCAATGTGGCGTACAATGCAGGCACATACGCTTGCATCACCATCTGAAGCAAGGTGACGAACGAAGCGATGACCACGATATAGGACGGAATGCGCACCATGTCCGGTATCAGGTTCTTGATGGCCGAAATGACGGCGTTGGAGCAAACCAGCACAAACATCGTGGCCAGCCCCATCCCCATCCCGTTGATGGCAGACGACGTAGTGCCCAACGTAGGACACATGCCCAACAGAAGCACAAAGGTAGGATTCTCCTTGACAATCCCGTTCACCAACACTTTCATATTGTTCATCGTTTGTATCTCCTATTCTTTAAGGTTCAACTTGCTGCGAAGCCCCCGTGGCGCCATCTGCCGTGTTTTGTCCGGCATAGGCGGCATAAGCGGCATTGACGGCCGCCAGGAAAGCCCGCGTCGTGATGGTGGAAGCGGTGATGGCATCCACCTGGCCTCCGTCCTTGTCCACGACCAATGGCGCCTCGCCGGGATTCATCCCCGTAATGTCTCCCTTGCCTCCCTTCTTGAACCAGGCATCTGCCTTCGAGCCGAGGCCGGGAGTTTCCGCATGGGACAGGAGAGAATAATCCAGGATATTCCCTTGGGCATCAAAACCGACCAGGATACGGAGTTCTCCTCCAAAGCCCATGGCCGAAGCCTCTACGGCTGCCCCGACATAAGTCCCTCCTTTCGTGGCGGGATAGACGGCATACCCCACGCCATCCACCTCCTGGACTTTCTTCTCGGCAATAGGGTCGTTGTCAAAGCCCGGCACGACGGCACGGACCGCATCGCTCAAAGCCTGGGCCTCGGCACGGGCGATGGGCCCTTTCGTCAGTTGGTTCACATAGGCCAACAAAGCCACGGAGACCACCGTCACGCCTGTCAGCACCAACAGCATATTCTTTAAGGATGATTCCAGCTTCTTCATTTCTTCTTTGCTACCTCCCCGAAGCGTTTAGGTTTGACATACGTATTGATTAGCGGTGTGAATGCGTTCATGATCAGGATGGCAAAGGACATGCCCTCCGGATAAGCGCCGAACAAGCGGATGACCACCGTCAGCAGACCGATGCAGACGCCGTACAACAACATTCCCCGATGATTCATGGGCGAAGTGACATAGTCCGTGGCCATAAAGACCGCCCCCAGCAGCACACCGCCCGTCAGCAGATGGGTCAGCCCGTCGGCATACTTGGCAGGATCCACCCAGTGCATCAGGGAGGTCAACACGAATACCGTGGCCAGGATGGACACGGGGATATGCCACGTGATAATCCTCCGCAAGAGCAAATAGCCCAGTCCCAACAGCACGGCCAGGGCACTGACCTCGCCGATACATCCGGGATTGTTGCCCAAGAACAGGTCGAACGCAGCGGGCAACTGGTCGGCAGACATGCCGGGCACCCCGTTGATCAGACCTTTCATCACCGCCAACGGGGTGGCCGTGGTAACGGCATCCGTATAAGCCGTCACCTGCCCCACAACCGGCCAGCTGGTCATCTGGGCCGGGAAAGAGAGCAGCAGGAAGACACGGCCCGCCAACGCCGGATTGAACAGGTTGCAGCCCAGCCCGCCAAACGACATCTTCACCACGCCGATGGCAAAGAGGGCTCCCAGCACGACTATCCACAGAGGCAGATTGGACGGAAGGTTGAACGCCAACAACACACCGGTGATAAGGGCTGAACCATCGCCTATGGTGGTATGCCCGCGCTTCAGCAGGTACTTGCCGATGGCCCACTCAAAGAACACGCAGGAGGCCACAGACGTGAGCGTCACCAGAAAAGCCCCCACGCCAAAAAGATACAACGACACGAGGAAAGCCGGCAGCAACGCCACCAGCACCCCGTACATATTTCTTCGCACGCTGTCGCGCCCATGGACGTGGGGCGACAAGGATACAATCATTTTTTCCATCACTGAGAAACTATAATGTCACTTCTACAAGACTCACTTCGCCTGACGGGCCTTCACCATCGCCCCGACCTTCGACTTGCCCAGCCGGACATAGTCCAGAATGGGGCGTCCGGACGGACAGGTGAACTGGCAGGAGCCGCATTCGATGCACGACAGGATGCCCTCCTGCTCCACCCGCACAAAGTCACCATGGGCCGAAGCCGTGGCCAGCAGATAGGGCTCCAGCCCCATCGGGCAGACGGCTACACACTTGGCACACCGGATGCAGGGCTGAACCGCCATCCGACGGGCTTCGCGACCGCCCATCAGCAGCACCCCGGAAGTCCCTTTGGACACCGGCACGTCCAGACTGACCAGCGACCGCCCCATCATGGGTCCTCCCGCAATGACCTTGCCCGTATCTTCCGGCAGGCCGCCGCAGGCCTCCACCAGCTGGCCGACCGGCGTGCCGATGCGCACCAGCAGATTGGAGGGCCGGGCCAGCGACTGCCCGGTGACGGTCACTATGCGCTCGAACAGGGGCTTGTGCTTCTGCACGGCCTGGTAGACGGCAAAGACCGTGGCCACGTTCTGCACCACGGCTCCCGTGGACACCGGCAACGCCCCGGCGGCCACCTGGCGTCCCAGCACGGCGTCTATCAACTGCTTTTCCCCGCCCTGCGGATATTTCACCTTCAGGGGAACGACCTCGACGCCGGCACAGGCCTCCGCCGCTTTCGTCAGCAGGCGGATGGCGTCCGGCTTGTTGGCCTCGATGCCGATGTAGGCTTTCTCCACCCGGATGGCCTTCATCAGGATGGAGACGCCCACGACGATTTCGTCGGCATGCTCCACCATCAACTGGTGGTCGGCCGTCAGATAAGGTTCGCACTCCACGGCGTTGACCACCAGGCATTCGGCCTTCAGGGGCGGAGGGGGACTGAGCTTCACATGGGAGGGGAAACACGCGCCGCCCATCCCCACGATGCCCGCATCGGCAATCTTCCGCAGAATCTCTTCGGGGCTGAGGGGACAGTCACGGACCAGCGTCTCGCTGCGGTCTATGGAGGGCTCCCACTCATCGCCCTCCACGTCGATGAAGATGGCGGGGCGGGGATAGCCGCTGACGTCTATGGCCCGGTCCACCCGCGCCACACGGCCGCTGACGGAAGCATGGACGGGCGCCGACACAAAGCCGGCGGGGTCGGCAATCCTCGTGCCCACCTTCACTTCGTCGCCGCGGGCCACGATGGGCGTAGCCGGGGCGCCGATGTGCTGGGAGAGCAGGATGACGGCCTGCCGGGGCAGGTCGGCCTCATGTACCGGATGACGGGCGGAGAGCTTGTTCTCCTGGGGATGGATGCCCCCTTTTGAAAATGTCTTCCACATAATTCCTTGTGAGTTTAGTTCATAACTATGACGCCTTGCGGACAGGCCTCCACGCAACGGCCGCACGCCTCGCACTTGCGCGGGTCGATACGGGCCAGGTTGTCCTCCAGCACGACGGCTCCGGAGGGACACGTCTTGAGGCACTTGCCGCAACCGATACAGGCCGATGCGCACACCTTGCGCGCCACGCCGCCTTTGTCGCGACTGGCGCACAACACTTCAGCCCGGCCACGGGGACGAAGCTCTATGAGCCCGCGCGGACAGGCCCGGACACAAGCGCCGCAGGCCGTGCAGACGGCAGCGTCCACCTCCGGAAGCCCCGTCGACGGATTCATCCGGAGGCCGCCGAAGCTACAGGCATCCGCACAGTCGCCGCAGCCCAGGCAGCCGTAGGCACAGCCGGTCTCGCCCTCGCACAGGGAGGAGAGGATGGCACAGCGGCGGGCACCGTCGTACAGGTTCTGCCGCGGACGGGCCTCGCACGTGCCGCTGCAACGCACCGTGGCCACCAGAGGTTCCGCCTGTACAGACTCCAGGCCCAGGATGGCGGCCACGCGGTCCATCACCGCCTGGCCCCCCACGGGACAGAGTTTGCCTTCGAGCGAGCCGGCCGCGACACAGGCGCCGGCAAAGCCGTTGCAGCCGGGATAGCCGCAACCGCCACAGTTGGCTTGCGGAAGGACTTCCGCGATCCGGGCGATGCGGGGATCTTCATGGACGGCAAACTTGCGGGAGGCCCCGTACAAGACCAAGGCCAGCAACAGGGCTATCGCGCCCAGGGCTATCACCGCTATCAGTATCGTATTCATAAGCAAGGAGGTATTAAGCAGGGGTAACAAAGAGGGGGAAACGCCGTGACATCCGCTTGCGGCACAGCCACAGGCCCGTGTAGTAGGGCGCCAGCAAGGCCAGCGAAAGGAGGCCGGCCGCCGCCTCGCCCAGTCCCAGCGCCAGCAGCAGGGCCAGCGACCCCGCCACCACGAGGAAGGGCAGCCCGAAGGCCCAGCCCACCGCCCGCGGAAGCAGCGAACGCTGGCAAGAGACCCACACGGCACTGCCCGGCCGATAGGCGCCCGCGTCGTCCACGGACACCTCCAGCAGGCGCCCGCGCCGTCCGCCCGACGGGCAGGTGTCTTTCGACCCGCACGCCGAACAACCGGACGTCTGCGACAGGCGTATCTGCAAGCGATGCCCGTCTATGCCGACCACGATACCGGGATGTCTGTCCATTGTCTCACCATGTATAATTCAGTCCGAAACCGAAGTTCTCGTTAATCTGGAAGTAGGAGCCGTTCTCGGCCGGAGCCACGCCGTCGTCAAATCGCCCGTAGACGTAGAGTTTGGCGGAGAGGTAGCGGTTGAGGGTGAAATTGAAGGTGTTCTCCCACTCGATGCGTACCGTCTCGTAGGACGTCAGATAGTCGAAGCGCGACGTGACGCTGAGGAAGGAGAAGGCCTGCCAGGTCAGGTTGGCCTGCACCTGCGAACCGAAGTCGTGGGCTGTGGTGGCGCCCTCGTCCAGTCCGAAGGACACTTCGTCCACGTCCGGGTTGGTCACTATCTTCATCGTGTACGTCAGGGGCGAGAGCACCACGGAGAGGGTGGCCTTGGGCTTGTTCAGCTTGAAGTCCATACCGAGACCGGTGGTCCAGTAGGCGGGCGAGAGGAAGGCGGCGCTCAGCGTCTGGCTGTTGGCGCCATAGCCGTTGCAGAACTGGGTCTTGAATTCCGTGTGCAGCGTATAATACCAGTTCTTGATGGCTTGCAGGCCTACCTTCGAGGCGATGCGCAGTTGGTCGTTGTTGACCAGATAGTTGTGGTACTCGTCCGACGGGGCGGAGATGAAGCCCAGCTTGGCGTCCATGAGGCTTTCCCACTGCCACTTCTCGCGGTCGTTATAGTTGGCGTAGAGCTGGAGGTTGCCCAGCAGCGAGTGGGTGCCCTCGCCGCCGTTGTACCAGTTGTCCGAGATGTGGCTCTGCGAGAATTGCAGCGAGCCGCTGCCGCCCGTCACCCACCAGTTGGGCTTATGGATGACGACATCGGCGTCGTCGGGCTTGACGTAGCGCATGCTTTCGGACTTGAAGAGCTTGAGGACGGAGGGGCGCGACCGCTCCTCGCGTTCGATGTTGTCGCGGTAGGTGGGCCCGGCCTCAATCTGTGCCTCGGTGAAGCGCACCAGGTCCATGTGCCCCAGGTAGGCGGCCAGCAGGGCGCGGTCCGTCGCCTCGTCTGCCCGTTCCTGGCGGGTGAAGGCGAGGGTGTCCGTCCACAGGGGGCAGACGGCGGCGGCCTTCAGCGTATCGGGGCCGGGGGAGGGGCGGCTGACGTCGGAGAGGCGGGCGATGGGCCGCTCATAGTACGTGAGGGGGAGGAAGAGGCGATAGTAGTCGGGCGTGAGGCGGATGTAGCGTTCGGGCGTGGAGGGGTCGTTGAGGTAGTCCAGCACGCCGATGAGCCGTTCGTAGGCCCGCGAGACGGTGTCCAGGCGAAAGCCGCGGGCGCCGTCGTCGCGCGTCACCTTCAGCACGAAGTACGGGCGCATGGACGCCGGCAGCGAGGGTCGCGGGGGGCGGCGGCGCACGGTGTCGGCCGCCACGCTGTCGAGGGGTTGCAGGGCGAGGGTGTCGCCCTCGATGACGGTGGTCGTGTCCGCGGGCACGACGGCCACGGGTGCGGCCAGGCTGTCCACGGGCTGCACCACGCTGTCCTGCGCCTGCACCAGGCTGTCCACCACCTGCGCCGGGCTGTCCGCCACGGCTTGCGTCAGGCTGTCCGCCACGGTCTGGGCGCGCAGTCCGGCCGATGCCCAGAGCAAGAGGACGGCCGGTATCAGATGTCTGTTCTTCATATCTCCTGTCTGTTTCTGTGTTTATGGCTGCAAATGTAAGTTAAATCCCTCAGAAAGCCAAAGCATTTGGCGATTTGTTGCACCAAATCGTAGGCGCTTCCCCTTTTTTTGCCTACCTTTGCACCTCGAATTGTAAAACAGACACTTATAAAGACTATCACTGTGGGAGAAACTAAGTACATTTTCGTCACCGGCGGAGTGGCCTCGTCCTTGGGCAAAGGCATCATCTCCTCCTCCATCGGCAAGCTGCTGCAAGCCCGCGGCTACAACGTAACCATCCAGAAGTTCGACCCGTACATCAACATCGACCCGGGCACGCTGAACCCCTATGAGCACGGCGAGTGCTACGTCACCGTGGACGGCCACGAGGCCGACCTGGACCTGGGACACTACGAACGCTTCCTGGGCATCCAGACCACCAAAGCAAATAATATCACCACGGGGCGCATCTACAAGAGCGTCATCGACAAGGAACGCCGCGGAGACTACCTGGGCAAGACCATCCAGGTCATCCCGCACATCACGGATGAAATCAAGCGCAACGTCAAGCAGTTGGGCAACAAATATAAGTTCGACTTCGTCATCACCGAGATAGGAGGCACCGTGGGCGACATCGAGTCCCTGCCCTACCTCGAGAGCATCCGCCAGCTCAAGTGGGAACTGGGCCGCGACGCGCTGGTGGTCCACCTCACCTACGTCCCCTACCTGGCCGCCGCCGGCGAGCTGAAGACCAAACCCACGCAGCACTCCGTCAAGGAACTGCAAAGCGCCGGCATACAGCCCGACATCCTCGTGCTGCGCGCCGAGCACGAACTGAACGCCAACCTGCGCCGCAAGGTGGCCCAGTTCTGCAACGTGGACGAGGACGCCGTCGTCCAGAGCATCGACGCACCCACCATCTACGAGGTGCCCATCCTCATGCAGGAACAGAAGCTGGACGCCACGATATTGAAGAAGATGGGCCTCCCGGTGGGCGACACCCCGGGGCTGGGTCCGTGGCGCAGCTTCCTGGAGCGCCGCCACAAGGCCGAGCAGCAGCCCGCGCTGCACATCGCGCTGGTGGGCAAATACGACCTGCAGGACGCCTACAAGTCCATCCGTGAAGCCCTGTCGCAGGCCGGAACGTACAACGACCGCAAGGTGGAGGTGCACTTCGTCAACAGCGAACGCCTGACGGACGACAACGTGGCCGAGGCCCTGCGGGGCATGTCCGGCGTGCTCATCGGGCCGGGCTTCGGCGAGCGCGGCATCCCCGGCAAGCTCGTCGCCGCCAAGTACGCGCGGACGCATGACGTGCCGGCCTTCGGCATCTGCCTGGGCATGCAGTGCATGGCCATCGAGTTTGCAAGGGATGTCCTCGGCCTGGCCGACGCCAACAGCCGCGAGATGGACGCCAAGACCCCCCACAACGTCATCGACATCATGGAGGAACAGAAGTCCATCACCAACATGGGCGGAACGATGCGCCTCGGCGCGTACGAGTGCGTGCTGCGCCCCGGTAGCAAGGCCTATGCGGCCTACGGCGCGGAGCACATCCAGGAACGCCACCGCCACCGCTACGAGTTCAACAACCAATACCGCGCGGCGTACGAGCAGGCCGGTATGCAGTGCGTGGGCATCAACCCGGAGTCGGACCTGGTGGAAGTCGTGGAAATACCGGCCTTGAAATGGTATATCGGCACCCAGTTCCATCCGGAATACAGCAGCACCGTGCTCCATCCGCACCCGCTGTTCCTGGCCTTCGTCCGGGCAGCCATCAAGAACGAGACGCACGAATGACCGCACCTATTATATATATAGCACACATCTTATAAAGCATACGACCCAATGGATAAAAACACCATTATCGGGCTGGTCCTCATCGGCGTGCTGCTGGTGGGGTTCAGCATCCTGAGCCGTCCCAGCCAGGAACAGCTGGAAGCCCAGCAACACTACTACGACTCCATCGCCCAGGTGCAGCAACGCGAGGCCGAACTCCAGGCCAGGCAGGAAGCCGCCCTGGAGAACGAGCGACTGGCCAAGAGGGACTCGTCCGCCCTCTTCCGCCAAGCCCTGCACGGCACGGACCGGGAGGTGACCATCGAGAACAACGTGGCCAGCCTCACCCTCCACACCAAGGGAGGCGTCCTCTACCAGTCCGTCCTCAAGGAGTATAAGGAGCAGGACAAGCAGACACCCCTGACCCTGGTGCGCGGAGGCGACACGGAGATGAACTTCCTGTTCTATAACCGTGACGAAATCATCGAGACCCGCGACTATTACTTCACGCCCGTGCAGCAGACGGACTCCAGTGTCACGATGCGCCTCCAGGCCGACAGCGCGAGCTACATCGACTTCTGCTACACCATGCATCCGGACAATTACCTGGTGGACTTCACCATCCGCGCCACGGGCATGGAGGGCAAGCTGGCATCGACCAACCGCCACGTGGACATCGAGTGGAGCGAGCGGGCCCGCCAGATTGAAAAAGGCTACACCTACGAGAACCGACTGGCCGAGCTGACCTACAAGCGCGACGGCGAAGGCTCGGACTACCTCAACGCCAATCAGGACGATCAGGAGGACATCGCCGAGACACTGAACTGGGTGGCCTTCAAGAACCAGTTCTTCTCCGCCGTGATGCTGAGCGAAGCCGGTTTCCAGAAAGCCTCCCTGGCCTCCAAACTGGAGCCGAAAGGCAGCGGCTACATCAAGGACTACAGCGCCTCGATGAACACCGCCTTCGACCCCACCGGCGCGGAGCCTACCCGCCTCTACCTCTACCTCGGCCCCAACCACTACAAGACGCTGACCGCCCTGGACAAGGGCCGCGACAAGGATTGGGAGCTGAACCGCCTGGTCTACCTGGGCTGGCCGCTCTTCCGCTGGATCAACAAATGGATCATAATCAACCTCTTCGACTGGCTGCAGGGCTGGGGCCTGAGCATGGGCGTGGTGCTGCTGTTCCTGACCATCATCGTCAAGGCGGCCGTCTTCCCCGCCACGTGGAAGACCTACCTGTCCTCCGCCAAGATGCGCGTGCTGAAGCCGAAGATTGACGAAATCAACAAGAAATATCCCAAGCAGGAGGATGCCATGAAGAAGCAGCAGGAAATCATGGGCGTCTACAGCCAGTACGGCGTCAGCCCGATGGGCGGCTGCCTGCCGATGCTCATCCAGTTCCCCATCTTCATCGCGCTGTTCATGTTCATCCCGAGCGCCATCGAACTGCGCCAACAGAGTTTCCTCTGGGCAGACGACTTGTCGACGTATGACGCCATCATCACGTTCCCGTTCCACATCCCGTTCATGGGCAGCCACCTCAGCCTGTTCTGCCTGCTGATGACGGTGACGAACATCCTGAACGCCAAGTTCATGATGCAGCAACAGGACACGGGCGCCAATCCCCAGATGGCCGCCATGAAGTGGATGCAATACCTGATGCCCGTCATGTTCCTCTTTATCCTGAACGACTATCCTTCGGGCTTGAACTACTACTACTTCATCTCGACCCTCATCAGCGTGGTGACCACCATCATCCTGCGCAAGACGACCAACGAGGAGAAGCTGCTGGCCCAGCTGGAAGCCAATAAGAAGGACCCGCGACAGATGAAGAAGACCGGATTCGCCGCCCGCCTGGAGGCCATGCAGAAGCAGGCCGAAGAGATGCAACGGCAACGCCAGGCACAGCAAGGCAGGCGTTGACGAGGGGGGGTGACGAGCAGGCAGCATTCTCACCACCCTAAGCACGGGACCATTCTTTGTAAAGGCATATTACCCTTCCCCAAAATGGTATCATACCATTCCAGGAAGGGTAATATACCTTTCCCACAATGGTAATATACCATTCCCGGAAGGGTAATATACCATTCCCCCCAAGGTAATATACCTTTCGCAGGGGGTCATCTTGATGTAAACATCATTCACAACCAAACAAGGACAGGAGACACTATGCAACAGACACAATACACCAACCGCCAGATCTGGCACATCGCCTACCCCATCCTCATCAGCCTCATCATGGAACAGATGATCGGCATGACGGACACCGCCTTCCTGGGCCGCGTGGGCGAAGTCGAACTGGGCGCATCGGCCATTGCCGGCGTCTTCTACATGGTCATCTTCATGGTGGCCTTCGGGTTCAGCATCGGTACGCAGATACTCATCGCCCGGCGCAATGGCGAGGAAAACTACCAAGCCATCGGCCAGCTGTTCTACCACGGCATCTACTTCCAGGTGTGCCTGGCCGCAGTGATGTTCCTGCTCAGCTACTTCCTGTCGCCCCTGATACTGGAACGCATCATCTCCTCGCCCGCCGTGTGCCGCGCTGCCGAGGACTACCTGCACTGGCGGGTGTTCGGCGCGTTCTTCTCGTTCAGCGCCGTCATCTTCCGCGCCTTCTTCCTGGGCACGGTGCAGACCAAGACGCTGACTCTGAACTCCATCGTGATGGTGCTGAGCAACGTGGTGTTCAACTACATCCTGATATTCGGCAACCTGGGCTTCCCGGCCTTGGGCATCGCGGGCGCCGCCATCGGCTCCTCGCTGGCCGAAGGCGTATCGCTCGTGTTCTTCATCCTCTATACCCGCCGGCGCATAGACATCAGGAAATATGGGCTGGACCGCATCCCCCGCTTCTGCCCGGATGTGCTCCGCCGCATACTGGACGTGTCCTTTTGGACGATGATACAGAACTTCTTCTCCCTGGGGACGTGGTTCCTGTTCTTCCTCTACATCGAGCATCTGGGCGAACGGGCCCTGGCTGTGACCAACATCGTGCGCAGCGCTTCGGGCATCCTCTTCATGGTGATGATGGCCTTTGCCTCGACGTGCGGCTCGCTGACCAGCAATCTCATCGGCCGGGGCCACTCGGACAAGGTGCCGGGGCTCATCCGCCAGCATACGCGCCTGGCCTACCTCTTTGTGCTGCCCCTGGCCATACTGTTCGCCGTCTTCCCCCACCTCATCCTGGGCATCTATACCGATATGCCGGACTTGCGCGAGGCAGCCATCCCGTCGCTGTGGGTCATGTGTACCACCTACCTGGTACTGGTTCCCGCCAATGTCTACTTCCAGTCCGTGTCCGGCACGGGCAACACCCGCACAGCCCTCGTGCTGGAACTGAGCAGCCTGACCATCTACACGGCCTACATCACCTGGATCATTCTCTTCCTCCGCCTTGACGTGGCCCTGTGCTGGAGCGCCGACATCGTCTACGCCATCTTCATCCTGCTGTTCTGCTGGCTGTACATCAGACGCGGCAAATGGGTGGGCAGGCAGATATAAGAGCATATACCCAAAAGGAGGGGGCGCTCCTTTCACAAGGAACGCCCCCCACGCAATCAATTTACCTAATCAAATATAAGTAGATGTTGAAAATTAATTTATATGATGTGTGCCTGTCATGTTGAGCATTGTTCTCCCCCGACAAACGGGGGAGGTAAGAGGGGGTGCGAAGCGAAGTCGAAACATCTCCCGAAAAACACGATTCCCTTGGGCAGTGCATGTAGTGAGATTCTTCGACTACGCCCTACGGGCTTCGCTCAGAATGACAGATACGTCGATAGTATAAACTAAATAGGAATGATTACTTAATATTAGCATTTACAATCCCACGGCTTCAGCTGCTTGAAGAAGTCGTTGCCCTTGTCGTCCACGAGGATGAAGGCAGGGAAGTCCACTACGTTGATTTTCCAGATGGCCTCCATGCCCAGTTCGGGATATTCCACGCACTCGATGCTCTTGATGCTGTTCATGGACAGCACGGCAGCCGGACCTCCGATGCTGCCCAGGTAGAATCCGCCATGCTTCTTGCAAGCATCGGTGACTACCTGCGTGCGGTTGCCCTTGGCAATCATCACCATCGAGCCGCCATGGTCCTGGAACTCGTCTACGTAGGGGTCCATGCGGTTGGCCGTCGTCGGGCCCATGGAGCCGCAGGGCATGCCTTCGGGCGTCTTGGCCGGACCGGCATAGAGCACGGGATGGTCCTTGAAATACTGCGGCAAGTCCTCGCCGGCATCCAGACGAGCTTTCAGCTTGGC
>DHKFC23501__coassemble_1198_pt1 | contig 23950 bp, 28 predicted proteins | sample DHKFC23501__metabat2_low_PE_030 | metagenome-assembled genome bin DHKFC23501
AAGTTCCTCGACGCCACGACGGACATCTGCCCCAACTGGAAGCTGGCCACGCCCGACCCGATGGTGACCGTGGGCGTGTTCTGCGAGGGCTTCCCCCTGGAGATGATTGTGCGCGGCTATCTCTGCGGCTCGGCATGGCGGGCGTATAAGAGCGGCGTGCGCGAAATCTGCGGCGTGCGTCTGCCGGAGGGCATGAAGGAGAACCAGAAATTCCCCACCCCCATCATCACCCCGACCACGAAGGCCGAGATTGGCGAGCACGATGCCGACATCTCCAAGGAGGAAATCCTGGCGCGCGGCCTCTGCACGCCCGAGGAATACGCCGTGCTGGAGGACTACACCCTGCGCCTCTTCGAGCGCGGAACGCAGATAGCCGCCGAGCGCGGGCTCATCCTGGTGGACACGAAGTATGAGTTCGGCAAACACGAGGGCAAGATTTACCTCATGGACGAGATACACACGCCCGACTCCAGCCGCTACTTCTACAGCGAAGGCTACGAGGAGCGTTTCGCCCAGGGCGAGCCGCAACGCCAGCTCTCGAAGGAGTTCGTGCGCGAATGGCTGATGGACAACGGCTTCCAAGGCAAGGAGGGACAGCAGGTGCCCGAGATGACGGACGACATCGTGCGCGGCATCAGCGACCGCTACGTCGAGCTCTACGAGCACATCACCGGCGAGAAGTTCGTGCCGCAGGACACGGAGGACATCGCCACGCGCATCGAGCGGAATGTAACGAATTATCTCCATCGGTAAGTCCCGGTTGAACCCCACGCGCGGGCTACTGTAAACACCCACGCGTGGGGTACAAAGACACCCCACGCGTGGGGTATGATGGTACCCCACGCGTGACCCCTGATGATACCCCACGCGTGGGGTCTAAAACCCGCTCAGAAGCACTTCTGGAGGGGTTTGGAGGGAGACATCGGAGGCTTGTGCCTCGAATGCCGGAATTTATGATTTGTAAACAAATATTGTTATGGAATATCCTCAAGAGAAAGTCAAGCCCTACGGACAGGAGGGCAAGAAGGTGGAGCAGGTGGAGCGCATGTTCGACCACATTGCCCCCGCCTACGACCGCCTGAACCGCCTCATGTCGCTGGGCATCGACCGTTCGTGGCGGCGCACGGCGCTGAAGTGGCTGCGCCCCCACCGGCCCGCCCTGGTGCTGGACGTGGCCACAGGCACGGGCGACTTTGCCATACAGGCCTGCCGGATGCTGCCCTCCGCCTCGCTTACGGGCGTCGACCTGTCCGAAGGCATGATGCAGGTGGGGCGCCGGAAGGTGGAGCAGGCGGGTCTGGCCGCCCGTATCGACTTCCAACGGGAGGACTGCGAGGCGTTGACGTTCAGCGACGCCTCGTTCGACGCCGTCACCGTGGCCTTCGGCATCCGCAACTTCGAGCACCTGGACCGCGGCCTGCGCGAGATGTGCCGCGTGTTGCGCCCCGGCGGTCACCTGGTCATCCTCGAACTCTCCACGCCCGACCGCCCGCCCATGAAGCAACTCTACCGGATTTACTCACGGCTCATCCCGCTGATGGGCCGCCTCGTGTCGCACGACCGCAGCGCCTACACCTACCTGCCGCAGAGCATCCGCGCCTTCCCGCAAGGCGAAGTGATGAGCGAGAGCATCCGTCGCGCGGGCTTTTCGGACGTACGGTTCCGGCGGCTGACGTTCGGGGTCTGCACACTGTATATGGCAACGAAATAACCCTAAGAATCATACCTTTAACTTTCATCATACACACTATGGACAAATACGGTTTAATCGGCTATCCGCTGAAACACTCGTTCTCCATTACTTACTTCAACGAGAAGTTCCAGTCGGAAAACATCGACGCAGAGTATGTCAACTTCGAAATCCCCAGCATCGAGGATTTCCCCGAGATAGTGACGGAAAACATCAACCTCTGCGGACTCAACGTCACCATCCCCTACAAGGAACAGGTCATCCCCTACCTGGACGAACTCGACCCGGACACGGCCAAGATAGGCGCCGTGAACGTCATCAAAATCATCCGCCAGGGCAAGGCCAAGGTGAAGCTCGTGGGCTACAATTCGGACATCATCGGCTTCACGCAGTCCATTGAACCCCTGCTGCAACCCCATCACCGCAAGGCCCTGCTGCTGGGCACGGGCGGCGCCTCGAAAGCCGTCTACCACGGCCTGGCAAACCTGGGCATAGAGAGCACCTATGTCTCGCGCAGCAAGCGGGACAGCGAAACATTGACCTATGCCGACCTGACGCCCGAAGTGATGGCCGAGCACACGGTCATCGTCAACTGCACGCCCGTAGGCATGTATCCCAAAGTAGACTTCTGCCCGGACATCCCCTACGAACTGCTGACGCCCCAGCATCTGCTCTACGACCTGCTGTACAATCCCGACGAAACCCTCTTCATGAAGAAGGGCCGTGCCCAGGGCGCCACCGTGAAGAACGGGCTGGAGATGCTGCTGCTGCAGGCGTTTGCCGCTTGGGAGATTTGGCAACGCTGACCACACAGAGACAGGTATGAAACACAAAAGACTCCTTGTCGGCATCCTCGCCGGGGTGCTGATACTCCTTCTTGTGCTGCTCGCCGCAGGCTACTTCATGGTTGACTACGCCCTGAAGCCCGACGAACTGGCTACCCGCAGCCGCAACATCAACGGCTCGTGGGAGCAGATGCGTCACGACTATCCCGAACTCGGCCCGTGGCTGGACAGCCTGCGTACGGTCAATGCCCTGAAAGAGACCTATATAGAAAATGAACGGGGCGAACGCCTCCACGCCTTCTACGTTCCTGCCGCACGCCCCACGCGGCGCACCGCCCTCATCATCCACGGCTATACCGACAATGCCATCCGCATGATGCCCATCGGCTACCTGTACAGCCGCCAGCTGGGCTACAACATCCTGTTGCCCGACCTCCACGCCCACGGTCTGAGCGAGGGAGATGCCGTCCAGATGGGATGGCTCGACCGGCTGGACATACAGCGCTGGGCCAATGAGGCGCGTCAACTCTTTGGCGACAGCCTACGAACCGTGGTACACGGCATCTCGATGGGTGCGGCCACTACAATGATGTTCAGCGGAGACGTGGAGCTGATGAACGTCCAGCCTCCCCAATGCTTCGTGGAAGACTGCGGCTATACCTCCGTGTGGGATGAGTTCAAGGGGGAACTGAAGAACCGGTTCGGCCTGCCCGCCTTCCCTTTGCTCGATATCGCTTCCCTGTTCTGCCAATGGAGATACGGTTGGAATTTCCGTGAGGCATCCGCCGTGGAGCAGGTCAGGCAATGCACCCTGCCCATGCTCTTCATCCACGGCGATGCCGACACCTTTGTACCCACGTGGATGGTGCATCCGCTCTACGAGGCCAAACCCGGACCAAAAGAACTGTGGCTGGTGCCCGGAGCCGAACACGCCGTGTCCTATAAGGAGAATAAAGAGGAATATACGCGGCGAATAAAGAATTTTGTGGACAGATATATTCAATAACTCCCGCAAAAGCCGTATCTTAGCCGCCGAAACATCAAGAAGAGACTGCATGAAACGAATCATTCCCCTTCTCATCCTGTGGCTGTGCCTCCCCCTCTGCGTGCGGGCACAGCAAACCATCTATACGCCCGACAACCTGCCCAAGGTGCATATCCAGGACAAATACCGCTATCTGTGCGACCCCGCAGGCATCATCAGCCCCGCCGCCACGGACAGCATCGACCGCATGCTCTACCGCCTGGAGCAGCAGACGGGCATCGAAACCGTGGTGGCCGTCGTGCCCAGCATCGGTGACATGGAATGCTTCGACTTCTGTCACGAACTGCTCAATTCGTGGGGCGTGGGCAAGAAGGGGAAGGACAACGGACTGGTCATCCTGCTCGTCACCGACCAGCGCTGCATCCAGTTCTACACGGGCTACGGCCTGGAGGGCGTGCTGCCCGATGCCATCTGCAAGCGCATCCAGACGCAAGATATGATCCCTTATCTGAAAGACGAACGCTGGAGCGAAGGCATGGTAGCGGGCGTCCGCGCCACCTGTGCCCGTCTGGACGGTTCGATGGAAAACGACGGCAGTACATCCGAAGACGGAGACCTGGGAACCGCCGTTGCCATCATCTTTGCCTTCATCCTCTTCGCCATCGCCATCAGCATTGCAGCTGCCAGCCGCAAGACCCGTTGTCCCCGTTGCAAGAAGCACACCCTGAAGCGTGCGAGTAGCCAGGTGATCTCCTTCCACAACGGCGTGAAGACGGAAGACGTCACCTACATCTGCCGTAACTGCGGCCATGTGGTCAAGCGCCGCGAGCGCCACGGACAGGACAACAACCGCGGGCGAGGCGGTGGCTGGGGCGGACCGGTCATCTTCGGCGGCGGATTCGGGGGCTTCGGCGGAGGTGGCGGAGGCTTCGGAGGTAGCTTCGGCGGCGGAAGCGGAGGAGGCGGAGGAGCAGGCTCCAGGTTCTAAATGAAGAATTAAGGAACGGGAATCTTTCTCTTTTCAGCCATAATGACTACATTTGCAAAAGGAGAACAAAAACAATAGCGATATGACAACAGCAGAATTGGACAGCCACAAGATGATTCTTGTACGGGAAATCATCAATCACTTCAATACGGAAGAATCCTTGCAAAAATTGGCTGAGGCTTGCAGCATCATCCGCAGGGAAGAGGGAGATTCATCCTCTTATGAATTTTCCCCCCAACTATTTCAAGAACTGACAGAGACCGTTGAACGGCAGTATGAAGCCGGGCAATGTCTCACAGACGAACAACTTGACAAGGTAATACAGGCATGGTAATCAAATGGTCTCCATTAGCAATACATGGCTTGGAAGAAGTTTATAATTTCTATTTGAACCAAGCCAATGAAGCCGTAGCCCAACGGGTCATCACTGAAATCCGTCAAGAGACACGTTATCTGCTTATTTTCCCTACCATTGGGAGTATCCACGGACAAAACGGGAAGGCTACACCCTATAGGTATATCATCAAACATCATCATAAGATACTCTACACTATAAAAGAAGACTGCATACTTATTGCTTATGTATGGGATACCCGACGTAACCCAAAAACTCTTGCTAAAATATTGAAACAACAAATAGATAAAGCATTATGAAGAAGACAACTACCCTTATCATTATCGCAGTCGTTGCCGTACTGGCCATCTGGGCCGTAACGGGTTACAACGGACTGGTGTCGATGGACGAGAAAGTAAGCAACCAGTGGGCCAACGTGGAGACACAGTACCAGCGTCGCGCCGACCTCATCCCCAACCTGGTGAACACCGTCAAGGGCTATGCCGCCCACGAACAGGAAACACTGGAAGGCGTCATCGAAGCACGCAGCAAGGCCACGCAAATCAAAGTAGACCCCGCCGACCTGACACCGGAGAAGCTGGCCGAATACCAAGCCGCACAAGGACAACTGGCCTCGGCTCTGGGCAAACTGCTGGCCATTACCGAAAACTATCCCGACCTGAAGGCCAACCAGAACTTTCTGGAACTGCAAGCCCAACTGGAAGGCACGGAGAACCGCATCAATGTGGCACGCAAGAACTTCAATGACACGGCACGCGAGTTCAACACCGCCATCCGCCGCTTCCCCAAGAACATCCTGGCCGGACTGTTCGGCTTCGAAAAGCGCGCCTACTTCGAGGCCCAAGCCGGAGCGGAGACGGCACCGACGGTGGAATTCTGAACCGTTCCGCATGGATTGTCCGGCAAATAACCGTATCTTTGCGTAATAAGAAAAGAAATTGGCAAATGGTTGATGGACGTAGCCAAGTACGTACTGACGGCAGTTATCATCTCAACCATATTCAAAGAAATGCAAGACAAATGGATGTACGTCATTGCCAGCATCATCGCAATCACGACATTCAGTTTGGGATTGTGGTTCTTACACAGCAAAAAAGAGGAGGACTAATATGACAAACAGTGAATTTGGCTTTATCTTGATGTGTGCCACTATCTTGGCCATTGCACTCACATCCTTCCTTTATTTCTACATAAAAGACAAGAAGGAAGAGCGACGCCACGCCAACTGACCACCGTCAGAAGACATAATGAGCGCACCGGAAGTCCCGCAAGGGCCGCTTCCGGTGCGCTCGTTTTTCATTCCACCGCCACATCAGCGGATAAAGTTCGTGCGCAACGGCTCTTCCGCCCCGCGGGGAAAGTCGATGCCCGCCTGCCGTCCCGCCTCGATGCAGCGCAGGAGCCACGCCATGTTGCGTCCCAGCGTGCGCATGGTCTGCAGGCCTTCGAGGTCTTGGCGCACCTCATCAGGCGTGTTGCCATGCACCATGTTCCAGTATTGCGAAGATACTACGGGCATGGAGCTGATGGTGAAGTATTTGTTTAGCTGGTCGAAGGTGGCCGTAGCGCCCCCGCGCCGACAGCTGGCAATGGCCGCAGCCGGCTTCCCGGCAAACACGCCCCGGCGGTTGCCCGCATAGAAGGCACGGTCCATGAACGAAGTGATGGCCCCGCTGGCCGAAGCGAAATGCACGGGCGAACCGAACACGAATCCGTCCGCCTCCTCCGCCTTGTCCAGGAACTCATTCACCACATCATCGCGGAAGCAGGCCAGCTTCTCCGCACAACTGCCGCAACCGATACATCCGGCCACGGGCTTCACACCCAACCACACGATTTCCGTCTCCACGCCCGCCGCTTGCAGGGTGGCGGCCACTTCTTCCAACGCCGTATAGGTGCAACCCGTCTTGTGCGGGCCACCGTTCACTAAGAGTACTTTCATAATCAGTCAGTCAATTATTCGTTTTAGAATAGATACAATGGTCTGAGGTTGTAGCCGGGTTGGCCGTACATCTTTCAAGAAAGAGTGGCCACCCGTCTGAAAACAAAAATCAGATGGAAATCTTGCGATAGTTATCTTAAGAATCTGATCCTATTTGGAAACTATTGGTTGATGCCTTGGCTGACTATTAAAGTCAAGTGCCAAGAGTGATTCATAATAAATAAACTAATAATCTCTTTGCCGCATTGAACTGCCCCACAAAATTAGTCAATATTGCATTCTAATACAACGTTTAATTCTAATTTGTGTATCTATGAAGTAAAGGTTGCCATCAATCCCATACAGCACATTATTGGGTACGGCATCAAAAATCTTATACTTATCATTATGGTACTCATCGTAATAATCCATCTCGAAACCGAGCAACCGCATATAACTTGCAATTTCTTCTTCGGTGGCTTCCCTCTCCGCTTTGATATAAGGTTGGATAAGGACGGCACAAAATTCACGCTGACTGTTGTAGGCAAAACCTATCAGTTGGTAGGGCACATTCGGAAAGAATCTGTTGTGTGCCTCCATGCGGATAAAGAAATTTTCCAAGTCATCACCTGCATATTCAAAGTTGTTCAGTTTATAGACAGTAGCCGCTCCGTTGTAGAACACTTCGTTCTCTCCACCTTTGGCTAAATAGATAACGGGAAGCGACCTGAAATCTATCCACAAGCTGTTGGCATCGGCAAACTTTATCAGTTCTTCTGTTTGCTTTCTCTTATAGCTTTCTGCAAGTTCAGGCGTTCCTGCTGCTTCCTTGCTTCTTCTAACGAGGCAGGCTGCTTGCTCCATGAGGCTACCGATTGGCGTGTGCGCTCTATCCATTCCTTATGAAATTCATTAATATATTCCATCATTCTGATTTTTGATTGTGGCAAAGTTAGTCATTTTGCGCGATTTTCCATACATTCATCCCTGTATCTCCATCATGTTTATTGATGCGTTTAACTTTCGTTGATTTATTGCATGAATGGCATGGCTTGTCCACACGATATCTATATAGGGGCACCATAATCCACAACTTTAGCTCCGTGCAAAACCCAGCACCCGCCTGAAAACAAAAATCAGATGGAAATCTTGCGATAACCATCTGATTTTCAGAAGAGCGGAAGACGGGACTCAAACCCGCGACCCTCAGCTTGGAAGGCTAATGCTCTATCAACTGAGCTACTTCCGCAAATTTAAGGTGGGCAAAGATGGATTCGAACCACCGAAGGTATAAACCAGCAGATTTACAGTCTGCCCCATTTGGCCACTCTGGTATTTGCCCAATCCGCTATTGAGAAGTTTTTTGGGGAAGCCGTTGCTTCGTTTCTCAATTGCGCTGCAAAGGTACGACTATTTTTTTAATCTGCAAGCAAAATCGATCATTTTTATTGCAGCAACTGCACATTCGTCGCCTTTATTGCCCAAACGGCCTCCTGCGCGGTCCTCTGCCTGCTGCATGGTGTTGGTGGTGATGAGGCCGTAGATGACGGGAACGTCACCTTCGGCATTCAGCCGCGTGATGCCTTCCGTGGCACCCATGCAGACGTAATCAAAGTGTGGCGTGTCGCCACGGACCACACAGCCCAAAGCAATGACGGCGTCCACATCCGTGTGCTTGATGAGTTGTGACGCTCCGAAGGTCAGTTCGAAACTGCCGGGGACGGTGCGGACCAGGATGTTCTCCTCCTTCGCGCCGTGCTTTTTCAGCGTATTCAGGGCGCCCTGGAGCAGGGCGCCCGTGATGTTGTAGTTCCATTCGGACACGACGATGCCGAATTTCATCCCCGATGCGTCGGGGACGGACTGGAAGTCGTAGTCCGAGAGGTTGTGATATGCGGTTGCCATACGTCGTTTACTTCTTCAGCAGTTTAGCCTGTTCGATGTAGGTGTCGATGTTCATGGCCTGGTAGGAGGCGAAGTACTTGTCCTTGATGGTGGTGTAAGCTTTGATGGCTTCATCGTACTTGCCTTGTTTCACCAGGATTTCGCCGGCCTGCATCAGGAAGATGGGGCTCAACGTGTTGTTGTCGGCCTGGCCGGCGGCATCCAGCAGGGTGGAAGCGGCTTTGTCCAGGTCGCCCAGCTGTGCGTAGCAGTTGCCGATGGCGCCTTTGATGGCGGGAGCCACCATCTGGTCGTTGCCGTCGAAGCCGTTCAGCATGTCGATGGCTTCCTGTGTCTTGCCCAGCTTGGCGTAGCAGATGCCTGCGTAGGCTTTGGCCAGGTTGGCTGCCTTGGTGCCGCTGTATTCGTCGGCCACCTTGAGGAAACCTGCGTAGCCGATGCTGTCGCCGTTCAGGGCCTGCTCGAAGTTGTTCGTCTCGAAGTACTGCTGTCCCATGTACAAGGCAGCCTGTGCTTTCTCTTCGCGCGGCTGTGCATAGAGGTTTTTGTACAGGGTGACGCCGGCGATGATGACGATGATGGCCACTACCACGCCGATGATGGGTTTCTTGTTCTTGATGAGAAATGCCTCTGATTGTGTCAGTGCTTCTTCCACGTTGAGGGCTTCGTTGGTCTTTTTCTGTTCTGCCATTGTTATAGGATTCTTTTTGTTATTATTCTATGTTTTTGATTTCGACCCGCAAAATTAGTTGTTTTATCACTATCAGCGAAATTTGGGGGCATCTTTTTTCACTTGCCGGTCTGAAAACAACGAAATTCTTGCTACTTTTGCGCGGCGGATGAGATTCCGGGCGCTGTGCCGGGGGATATCTCCGTCCGTGCGTGCAGTATTCTCCGTCCGGAGGCGGGGATATCTCCGCCCGCGGACGCAGGTGTCGCTGCTTATCCGCCCCCGTGTTGATTGATTGTTTCCTTTGGCTGATTATGTTATGATATTGAAGCGTATATCTATCCTTAATTATAAGAACCTGGAGCAGGTGGAACTGGCGTTCTCGCCCAAGCTGAATTGCTTTTTCGGGCAGAACGGCATGGGCAAGACCAATCTGCTGGATGCCGTCTACTACCTGTCTTTCTGCAAGAGCGCGGGCAACCCCATCGACTCGCAGAACATCCTTCACGAGGCTGATTTCTTCATGATACAGGGGTTCTATGAGGCGGCGGACGGTGCGCCGGAGGAAATCTATTGCGGCATGAAGCGCCGGCAGAAGAAGCAGTTCAAGCGCAACAAGAAGGAGTACGGCCGCCTGTCGGACCATATCGGCTTCATCCCCCTGGTGATGGTGTCGCCGGCCGATGTCGAACTGATAGCCGGGGGCAGCGACGGCCGCCGGCGCTTCATGGATGTGGTCATCTCGCAGTATGACAAGGAATATCTGAATGCCCTCATCCGCTATAACAAAGCCCTGACCCAGCGCAATGTTCTGCTGAAGAGCGAACAACCCGTGGAGGAGGAACTGTTTCTGGTCTGGGAAGAGATGATGGCGCAGACGGGCGAGATGGTCTATCGCAAGCGCGAGGCCTTCATCCGCGAGTTCATCCCCATCTTCCAGTCTTTCTATTCTTTCATTTCGCAGGACCGGGAGCAGGTGGGGCTGACGTATGAATCGCACGCCGCCCGGGGGCCGTTGCTGGACATCCTGCGCGAGAGCCGCGAGCGGGACCGCATCATGGGCTATTCCCTGCGGGGCATCCATAAGGACGAACTGAACATGTTGCTGGGCGATTTCCCTATCAAGAAGGAAGGCTCGCAGGGACAGAACAAGACGTATCTGGTGGCGCTGAAGCTGGCGCAGTTCGACTTCCTGAAGCGCGCGGCGGGCACGGTGCCGCTGCTCCTGCTGGACGACCTCTTCGACAAGCTGGACGCCCGGCGCGTGGAGCAGATTGTGAAGCTCGTGGCGGGCGACGGCTTTGGCCAGATTTTCATCACGGATACGGACCGCAGCCACTTGGACCGCATCCTGCACAGTGTGGGCAGCGATTACCGGATGTTTCATGTAGAGAACGGGCAGGTGTCCGAAACTGTCGGGGAAGGGAGCCGGGAATGAGACGCAAGGACGCACAATCCATCGGTCAGCTCGTCCGTGCCTATCTGCGTCAGGAGAGCCTGGAGTCCCCCCTGAACGAACGCCGCCTGGTCAATGCCTGGCCCGAGGTGGTGGGTCCCTCCATCGCGGCCTATACCGACGGTCTCTTTGTCCGCAACCAGACGCTCTACGTCCACCTCACCTCCGCCGCCCTGCGCCAGGAACTGATGATGGGGCGCACGCTGCTGGTGCGCAACCTGAACAAGCACGTGGGGGCGCAGGTGATTACCGACATTGTATTCCGATAGGTCGATTCCGGGATTCTTTCCCGTCGCCGGGTTGGGCGGTCGCGCTTATTCAGGGCGGGGGCAAGCCCCGCGAGTAAAATAAATGGGTCAAAAACAGGTTTACCACGCGTTCATCCGCAGCGTGTCCGTCACTTTCATCTTCAAATCTTTCAGAGCCTGGACGGCGTGGTTGTAATACGTCGCGTTCTCCAGGTCGGCATTGTTGTGGGCATCCAGTCCGATGATGGCGGTACAGCCTTCATTGGCGGCGATGCGCCAGAAATCGGGATGCGGATAGGTCTGCAGACCGTGTGCTTCGTTGTAGGCCATGTAGCCGATGTTGTATTCCAAGGGGATGCCGAGCCGTGCGGCCGTGCGGCAGATGTGGCGGCTGATGAGGGTGCAGTGGTGGTCCCATTGGGGATAGGAACGCATGAAGAGTTCCGGATGGGCCAGGCAGCAGTACAGGCCTGTCTCCATGCCCTCGATGGCGCTTTCCTCGTAGAGGTCCAGCATGTCGCGCGTGTCGCAGTGGTGGCCGAAGTAGGGGAATTTCTCGTCCGTGTGGTAGAAGTGGTTGCCGAAGATGATGTAGTCCAGCCGGTATTGTTTAATCTGTTCCTTCAGCCAGTGCAGGTAGTCGGGGAAGTATTCGCACTCCAGGCCGATCTTGATGTCTATCTGTCCTTTGTATTTCTCGCGCAGGGCCTGCAGGCTCTCCACATAGTCCGGCAGTTGGTCGGGCAGCATGCGCATGTCTGCCACATAGTCCGTGCGGTATTTCCAAGGAGTGTGTTCGGAGAATCCCAGGACTTGGTATCCGCCTTTCAAGGCGCTTTGTACGTAAGCTTCGTCCGTTCCTACGGCATGCAGGCAGCGGGTGGTATGGGTGTGATAGTTGGTTTTCATTGTCTTATGCGTTTTTATTCATTCGTTATCTGGGTGGCCGTGAGCACCTCGTCCATCGGGATGTCGTGTGCTTCTGTGGGTATCTGGTCCACCAGTTGGCAAGGGAAGCAGAGTCCCAGTTTGTAAGCAGTGGGGATGCGGGGCAGCAGACGGTCGTAGTAGCCTTTGCCACGTCCCAGGCGGTTGCCCCGGCGGTCGAAGGCCACACCGGGGATGACAGCCAGGTCGATGGCGGCGTAGTCCGTAAAGGCCGGTCCTGTGGGTTCGTCGATGCGGAAAGCGCCTTGGGTCAGGTGGTTGTCGCCCGTATAGAGTTTCAGTTCCAGGTCTTCCCCCTTGACAACGGGCAGGAGTATGCGTTTCTGTCCGCTCCAACGGCGGACGAGGCCGTGCGTGTCTACCTCGTCCGGCAGGGAGTGGTAGAGCAGCACGGTACGTGCTTCCTGCCACCGCGGATGCGCCTCAAGGGCGGCCAGGACGTCAGCAGCTTGTTGCGCACGCCATCCGGAAGAGGCCAGCCGGGTCTTCCGTGAAGATATCTCCTTGCGCAATTCGGTCTTTGTCAGCATCGTTTTCTTCTGTTTGAGGTTCGGGTGCCTGGGGGAAAGCTTCGTCTTTCTCCAGCACTTCCAGGGCTTTCTGCACCGTGGCATCGTCCTGGTTGATGTAGCGGATGTATTCTTCGCGTCCCAGCATGTTGTAGATGATGGAGGCGTAGAGGTTGCGTTGCAGCAGTTTGCGCGACTTCTGGATGAGCAGGTTGCGGCGCTTCACGCCTTTCTGGTCGGCATAGCGTATGAACTGCTGTACCAGATTCTGTTTTTCCAGGTAGGCGTGCAGGTCTTCCTGTGTGGTGTATTCGGCCAGTTTGGCGCGGTTCCGGTCCGTATATTCGAAGCCGAATTGCAGGATGATGCCTTTGTTGTTCACCTCGATGAGCCAGGACGAGATGCCCGTAGTGTCCTGTGGCACGAAGATGTCCGGCATGATGCCGCCTCCGCCATAAACGGGCCGTCCCAGGCTGGTGAAGAACTGTTCGTCCGTATTCAGCTTGATGCTGTCTTTCGAGAAGAATTCGCCGTGTTCGTAGCGGTGTATCCAGTCCATCTCGTAGGCCATGTTGTCACCGCTGTCATAGGGGCGCTGGATGCAACGTCCCGATGGCGTGTAATAGCGGGCAATGGTCAGCCGGATGCCCGACCCGTCACTGAAGTCGATGGGTTGCTGCACCAGTCCTTTGCCGAAGGAGCGGCGTCCGATGATGGTACCGCGGTCGTTGTCCTGGATGGCGCCGGCGAAGATTTCGCTGGCCGATGCCGAGCCTTCGTTGATGAGCACTATCAGTGGCATTTGCTGGCAGCTGCCTGTGCCGTCGGCATAGTCTTCCCAGCGGGGATATTTGCGCCCTTCGGCATAGACGATGAGCTGGTTGGCGGGCAGGAACTCGTTCACCATGCGGGTGGCGGCGTCCATATAGCCGCCGGTGTTGTCGCGCAGGTCGATGATGAGGCCCTTGCAGCCCCGGTGGTTCAGTTGGGCGATGGCACTCAGCAACTCCACGTGCGTGGTGCGGCCGAATTTGCTGACTTGTATGTAGCCGTAGTCATCGCTCAACATGTAGGCGGCGTCGATGGTGTTTTGCGGGATGTCACCGCGCACGATGGTGAAGTGCAGCAGTTCCTTCTCCGTGGCGCGTTTCACGCCCAGTCGCACTTCGCTGCCCTTGGGTCCTTTCAGGGTGCGCAGGGCGCGTTCGTTGGTCAGGTCTTTGCCTACAAAGAGGCTGTCGTCTACCGTCACGATGCGGTCACCGGCCAGCATGCCTACCTTCTCGGCCGGGCCTCCGGGCACGATGCTGTTGACATGGATGGTGTCCTGCAGGATGGTGAACTGTATGCCCACGCCGCTGAAGCTGCCTTCCAGTTCGGAGTTTACTTCCTCCAGGTCTTTGGCGGGGATATAAGTAGAGTGGGGGTCCAGTTCGGCCAGAATCTGCGGCATGGTGTTCTCCACCAGTTCCGTCATGTCCACGGTGTCTACGTATTGGTTTTCGATGACATGCAGCAGGGCGTTCAGCTTGTTGGACGAGGCGTTGATGATGCCCAGCTTGTTGCCTCCGTAATGCTTGGCATAGAATGTCCCGATGAGGATGCCCAGTACCACGCTGATGGCGATGATCAGGGGGGTGAAGCGGAATGTATTTTTGTTGCTCATAATATAGTTAGTGATTAGTGGTTGGTGTTTAGTGATCGCTGACTTCCAGGGGCATGTATTCCACTTCGACGCCGGCGCGTTTCAGCAGTTCGACGCCATCTTCCAGCCGGTATTTTTCGGAGTAGACCACGCGTTTGATACCTGCCTGTATGATGAGTTTGGCGCATTCGATGCAGGGCGAGGCGGTGACGTACATCGTGGCGCCGTCGCTGCTGTTGTTGGAGCGGGCAATCTTGGTGATGGCGTTGGCCTCGGCGTGGAGCACGTAGGGTTTGGTCAGGTTGTGTTCGTCCTCGCAGACGTTCTCGAAGCCCGAGGGCGTGCCGTTGTAGCCGTCGGAGATAATCATCTTGTCTTTCACGATGAGGGCTCCTACCTGGCGTCGTTTGCAGTAGGAGTTCTCGGCCCAGATGCCGGCCATTCGGATGTAGCGTTTGTCCAAGGCCTCTTGTTTGGCTATCGATTCGTAGTCCATGTCTCTCGTTTGTTTATTGGATGTGGAAGGCCATGCATTTCGTGGTCTGTCCGTCTTCGTAGTAAATGTATAGGTACTGGCTGTCGCCGCTGTAGCGCACGGCATTCTGCAGCCCGGTCAGGAATGCCTGTGCCAGGATGTCCGAGTCGTTGCCGGAAGTGCGGAGGTTGTTCAGGCTCAGTTCGCGCGAGGTGCCGTTGGCTGCCCAGTTGCCTGTGATGGAGCGGTTGACGGCTTGTGCCTCGAAGTCTCCTCCCACGTAGTCGGCCGTCTCACTGCCGTTGAACTCAATGATGAACGTAGAACCTTGCTCCAGCAGTTGCAGGCTGCGCCGGGCTGCGTCTGTGTCTTCGTTCCAGAAGTCGAACATCTGGTGTTGTCCTTCCAAGGCGATGTAGGTCAGCTTCCAAGTCTTGCCTGTAAAGATTTCCAGCACATTGTCCTCCGTGTCGCAGCCGCCCAGCAAGGGGAGCAGCAGGAGGAGTAACAGGTACGTCAGTTTCTTTTTCATTTTCATTGCGCTATTTCGTTGTTAGTTTAGGTTCTTGGGATTCCGTTCCGTATGAGCAGGGCGTCGATGGTCGGTTCCTGTCCGCGGAAGCGCTTGTAGAGGGTCATGGGGTGTTCTGTCCCGCCTCTTTCCAGGATGTGGTGGCGGAAGGATGCGGCTACTTCGGGATTGAAGATGCCCCGTTCCTTGAATAAGGCGAAGGCGTCGGCGTCCAATACTTCGGCCCACTTATAGCTGTAGTATCCGGCGGAGTACCCTCCGGCGAAGATGTGCGAGAACTGCACGCTCATGCACGTGCCCGGCACTTCGGGCAGTACCTGTGCCCGTGCCCAGGCTTGCCTCTCATATTGTTCCACGTCGCCTTCGAACGGTTCGGTACGGGTGTACCACGCCATGTCCAGCAGTCCGAAGCTGACCTGTCGCAGGCAGGCGTAGCCCGCGTTGAAGTTGGCCGAATCCACGATGCGCTGCACCAGTTCGTCGGGGATGAGTTCGTCCGTCCGGTAGTGTCGGGCGAAGGTGTGGAGGAAGTCCTTCTGCACGGCAAAGTTCTCCATGAACTGCGAGGGCAGTTCCACGAAGTCCCAGTAGACGTTGGTGCCGCTCAGGCTCTCGTAGGTGCTGTTGGCCAATATGCCGTGCAGGCTGTGGCCGAATTCATGCAGGAAGGTCTCCACCTCGCCGAAGGTCAGCAGGGCCGGTTTGTCCTGCGTGGGCTTGGTAAAGTTCATGACGATGGACACGTGCGGGCGGCTGTCCTCGCCGGTCTGCGGGTCTTTCCACTGCCCCTTGTAGGAGGTCATCCAGGCGCCGGAGCGTTTGCCGGCGCGGGGGTGGAAGTCGGCATAGAGCACGGCCAGGTACGTCCCGTCGCGGTCGAACACTTCGTAGGCGTCTACATCCTTGTGGTAGACGGGTATGTCCGTGTTCTTGCGGAACGTGAGGCCATACAGGCGTGTGGCCAGGCCGAACACGCCTTCCTTGGCGCGGCTCAACTCGAAGTAGGGGCGCAGCACTTCGTCGTCGATGCGGTATTTCTTGTCTTTCAGCTTTTGCGAATAGTAACTCCAGTCCCATGGCATCAGTTGGAAATCCTCGCCCTCGGTCTCGCGGGCCAGGGCTTCCACCTCGGCCACCTCTCGGCGGGCGGCGGGGGTATAAGCCTCCAGCAGCTGGTCCAGCAGGCGGTAGACGTGGGCGGTGTCCTGGGCCATGTGTTCCTCCAGGTTGTAGTCGGCGTAGCACCGGTAGCCCAGCAGCCGGGCCAGCTCCAGGTGGTCGTTGGCAATCTGTTTGACAATCTCCAGGTTGTTGCGGTCATCCGGGTGGGTACACTTGGTGTTGTAGGCCATGTAGAGCTCGCGGCGCAGGTCGCGTCGGTCGGCATACTTTAGGAAGGGCACGTAGCTGGGGGCTTGCAGCGTGAAGGCCCAGCCGTCCTTGCCCTTTTCGCGGGCGGTCTCGGCGGCGGCTTCCAGGGCGCTCTCGGGCAGTCCGGACAGTTGTGCCGGGTCGGTCAGCAAGAGTTGATAGTCGTTGGTTTCCTTCAGGTTGTTTTCGCTGAACTTCAGGGTCAGCAGGCTCAGTTCCTGGCAGATGGCCCGGTAGCGTTCGCGGTCCGTTCCTTGCAGGGCGGCGCCGTTGCGCACGAATCCGCGGTAGGTTTCCTCCAGCAGTGTCCGCTGTTCGGGGGTGAGGCTGTCGCGGTCCGTATGTTCGTGTACGTATCTGATGCGTTCGAAGAGTTGCGGGTTCAGGCTGATGTTGTTGCTGTGTTCGCTGAGCAGAGGCATCAGGATTTCGGCCAGGCGGTCCAGTTCGTCGTTGGTTTCGGCGCTGTGCAGGTTGCCAAAGACGTTGCTGACGATTCTCAGCAGGCGCCCCGAGCGTTCGTAGGCTTCGATGGTGTTGGCAAAGGTCGGCGTGTCGGGATTGGCGGTGATGGCGTCAATCTCGGCCAGCTGGCGGCGGATGCCTTCGCGCAGGGCAGGTTCAAAGTGCTCCGTGCGGATGCGGTCGAAGGGCACGGTGTCGTGCGGCGTGCCGAAGGGTTGCAGGAAAGGGTTCTGTGCCAATGTATCGTTTGTTGTCATCTTCTGTCTTTTCTTTCTTTTATGGTTGGCCTGTTCAATTCCGCAAAGATACAAAAAAAGGACGACTCCAACGGGGAGCGTCCTTTCTTTAAGGTTTTCTAACTGTGCTTGCTCAGGGAAAAGCAGTTCTTAATAAAGGCTTCCAGTCGTTTTTCTTTGCCTGAGGAAGTGTCAAACAGAAAGGCGTCTTCTATCCGGCAGGAGTCATCGAGAATTAATAGCATGGGGGTTGGTGCATACTTCAATTCTTTTCTAATCCGGTCTTTGGTATCTATGTAGATATAGCCCTTATAACAGGTTTGCCGCTGGGTGGAAGAAACTTCCTGAAACATGCTGGCTATGGCTTTCACTGTGCCGTCTCCGGCAATACTGTCTATCTGTTGGACGGCAGCGAAGCCGTTGTTGATACACGACGGACAGTCGTAAAAATTGAAAATATAAAGTATTCGTTTTTCCCCTTCTGTCTTGCCGATAATGGAATCTGCGCTACATAGGCTTTTGCCTTTTAGCCATTCTGTCTCGTCGTTGGCCAAGGCTTGTACATTGGCCTCTATGTCTTTCTTGGGGTGCGGATTATTGCATCCACTGAACGTTGCCAAGACGCAAAGGAGGCTACTGAGGAAAATCGTACGTATCGATACTGTCCCAGGTATTGTTGGCTGCATAGATATGTTCATTGTTAACAGCGATAGATGTGTATATTTGTTCCGGTTGCAAGTGGTAGATGCCATAAGGAGTCAGTGAATTGGTGTCTTCCAGTACCACAATCGTGTTTACTTTGTAGCCTTTTTCCCAATCTGCACATAGCAGGTATAGTTTGTTGTTGTGCCAATAAGCATCTCTTATGAAAATAGAAATCGTCTTTTCCGGAAGATTTTCCCTTTCGATGTCTTTTACCACTTCGCCTATGAAAGGGATGGTGGTCAAATCTATCTTTTCAAGTAATGAATCTGTTCGCAAATCATACTTTTCTAAAATCGGGTAATTGTTGCAGAGGGTATATAGGACATCCCTTCCTTTAATTACATGCCGAAGGCTGTTTCTGTATAGATTCTCACCTTTATTTTTCGCGATAGGAAATAGATGTCCTCGCAGTTGAATCTCCTGGATGGCACTTCTATCTTTCCAATTGGTGGGCGTTTTGGCATAACTGCTGCTGTCTGTCGCACCTGTTGTGTAAATGAAATGTTCGTCTATAAAAAAACGATCTTCTGTGGAAGTCGGGATGAGCATTGCCTTTTTGAAACCGTCTTTTTGATAGGCTTTTAAGTAATGGCTACCGCCGTCCAATATCCAAATGCTGTCTTTCCGAGGGTAAAATCCGACGGCTCTTACTACTTCTTCCGGACCTTGCCCGGTTTCTCCTACTGTATAAAAGGTTGTCTTTGGGGCTTTCGGGTTCCATACAGCGACATCCCCCCGTGCACGGTCGAGCGCATAGAGAGTCTCTTCGTCGCTATACATGCATATGATGTCTTTGAAGAAGGAAGAGTCCGGATATTCTGTAATGGATGCTGAAAGCCGACAGTCAAACTCGGGGACTTGGACTTTGGGGGAAGTGCACGCAACTAAAAAGCCTGAGAATAGAAGGCTGTTTAGCAGGCAATGCCTTATTGTTAAATATTTGTTCATGTTTTGCTCATGTCAGCAGACCGTTCTGTGACCGTCACATTCTACGTAATAAGTATCTTCTCCCCAGAATCCTCCGTCTATGACTCCTCTCGAACAGATTTGTCCCGTGCAAGAAACGCTTCCTGTGACATTAGTTCCACTTGCGTCATAACAATTGGTGGTTGCGGTGCAAGAATATGAACCTCCACCACTTTCGTTATCTGCCAAAGCTTCGATATTGGCTAAGGTAATGTCTGCGATTGAGTACTGTTGATTTTGTGCGGTGATGTAAACGGTGACAGACGTGGCAATAGTCACGAAAACTGCAATGATGGAAATTTTCTTTTTCATGTGTATAGGTGTTATTTAACAAAGAAGCCTCCGTCAATACGATTGACGGGAGCTTCTCCAATAAGTTTTCTTTAACAATTAGCAGTTAACCGATGCCATGTGAGCGATCAGGTCGAGCACCTTGTTAGAGTAGCCGATTTCGTTGTCGTACCAAGATACAACCTTAACGAACGTGTCAGTCAGGTAAACACCTGCGTTGGCGTCGAAGATAGAAGTCAGCGTGCAGCCCAGGAAGTCAGAGGAAACCACTGCATCTTCCGTGTAGCCCAGTACGCCCTTCAGTTCGCCTTCAGAAGCTTCCTTCATGGCAGCGCAGATGGCTTCCTTCGTAGCGGGCTTAGCCAGGTTGACAGTCAGGTCAACTACAGAAACGTCCAGAGTCGGAACGCGCATGGAGATACCCGTCAGCTTGCCGTTCAGTTCGGGGATAACCTTGCCTACAGCCTTGGCAGCGCCCGTGGAAGACGGGATGATGTTGCCGGAAGCTGCGCGGCCGCCGCGCCAGTCTTTCATAGAAGGACCGTCAACGGTCTTCTGCGTAGCCGTCGTGGAGTGAACCGTAGTCATCAAACCGTTAACGATGCCGAACTTGTCGTTCAGGACCTTAGCGATAGGAGCCAGGCAGTTCGTCGTGCAGGAAGCGTTGGATACGAATTGAGTGCCCTTCACGTAAGTCTTTTCGTTTACGCCGCATACGAACATCGGGGTAGCGTCCTTGGAAGGAGCGGACATAACGACATATTTTGCACCGGCCTGGATGTGAGCCTGAGCCTTTTCCTGAGTCAGGAACAAGCCCGTGGATTCAACCACGTATTCAGCCTCAACCTCGTTCCACTTCAGGTCAGCGGGGTTCTTTTCAGCCGTTACGCGGATTTCCTTGCCGTTTACAATCAGCTTGCTGTTTTCAACGTCAGCCTCGATGGTGCCGTCGAATTGGCCGTGCATCGTGTCGTACTTCAGCATGTAAGCCAGGTAGTCTACCGGGCAAAGGTCGTTAATACCAACGATTTGGATATCGTTTCTCTTTTGAGCTGCGCGGAATACGAAACGTCCGATGCGTCCGAATCCATTAATACCTACTTTAATCATTTGTTTAAACTTTTAAAGGTTTATAATGTTTTGAAATTCTTGTCTTTCCTTGCAGAGAAGTTTCTTTCTCCGTTTGCGCTGCAAATGTAGGAAATTCTTTTTAAATTCGCGCTCTGTTTGATGATTAAATAATTTAAAAAAACATGGGTAAACTGACTTTTCTGCAAGATTTCAAGGCTTTTGCCATGAAAGGCAATGTGATTGACATGGCCGTCGGCGTGATTATCGGCGGCGCGTTTGGCAAAATCGTCTCGTCGCTGGTGGCGGATGTCATCATGCCTCCCGTCGGGCTGCTGGTGGGCGGGGTGAACTTCACCGACCTGAAGTGGGTGCTGAAGCCTGCCGTGGTGCAGGACGGGGAGGAGGTGGCGGCGGCCGTGGCGCTGAACTACGGCAACTTCCTCCAGGTGACGTTCGACTTTCTGGTCATCGCCTTCTCGGTCTTCCTCTTCGTGCGCCTGCTCTCTCGCCTCAACCGCAAGAAGGCCGACAAGCCCGCCACGCCGCCCGCGCCGCCTGCCCCGTCGAAAGAAGAACTGCTGCTGACGGAGATCCGCGACCTGCTGAAGGAACGCCGCTGACCTCCTCCCGCCGGGGGAGGGCGTCCGGCCCGACCCCTCCTCCAAGGGAACCTTTTAAGGAGGGTTCTTTTCTTTGCTTTGCTGTGCTGTGCTGTGCTTTGTGGGTTAGATGTTACATTTTCGGGCGTTTGCGTTACATTTTCGGGCATTTGCGTTACATTGGGGGGACTTCAGCCTGCCTGTTGCATACATTTATGCTTTGTGGCCTATTTCTGCTTGCCTCCGCGGGCGTGGGTTCGGGGCGTCTGCTCCGCACCGTTCTGGCCTCTCCTTCGCGGTATCTTGGCCCGCGCTCCGCGGTATCTTGCCCCGCGTCCGGCAATATCCCGGTCCGTGCCTGCCGGCGGATTATGCAAAGTTTGTGCGGAGAGGGGCTGTATCTCGTTTTTTTGTATTACCTTTGCAGAGGAATAAACCTGTACATAACCAGAACAACAACCATCACTGATTGACATGGAGGAAAAGATTATTATTCTCGACTTCGGTTCGCAGACCACGCAGCTCATCGGCCGCCGTCTCCGCGAGCTGAACGTGTATTGCGAAATCGTGCCTTACAACAAGTTCCCGCATGGCGACGAGAGCGTGAAAGGCGTCATCCTCTCCGGCAGCCCCTTCTCGGTGTACGACCGGGAGGCTTTCCGGGTGGACCTGGCGGACATTCGCGGCAAGTTGCCCATCCTGGGCATCTGCTATGGCGCGCAGTTCATCGCCTATACCCACGGGGGAAGCGTGGAGCCGGCCGGCACCCGCGAGTACGGCCGGGCCAATCTGGCTCGCTTCGAGCACGACAATCCTTTGCTGAAGGGCGTTCGCGAACATTCGCAGGTGTGGATGAGCCACGGCGACACCATCACGTCCGTTCCCGCCGGATTCCGCATCATCGCCTCGACGGACAAGGTGGCTGTGGCCGCCTATCAGGTGGAGGGCGAACAGGTGTGGGGCGTGCAGTTCCACCCGGAAGTCTATCATAGCGAAGACGGTACGCAGATGCTCCGCAACTTCGTGGTGGACATCTGCGGATGCCACCAGACGTGGAGCCCCGCCTCGTTCGTGGACACGACCGTGGCCGAACTGAAGGAGCAGATCGGCAACGACCGCGTCATCCTCGGCCTGAGCGGAGGAGTGGACTCGTCCGTGGCCGCCGTGCTGCTGAACCGTGCCATCGGCCGCAACCTGACGTGTATCTTCGTGGACCACGGCCTGCTGCGCAAGAATGAGTTCCACGACGTGCTGCACGACTACGAGTGCCTCGGCCTGAACGTCATCGGCGTGGATGCCTCGGAGAAGTTCTTCAAGGACTTGGAGGGCGTCAGCGATCCCGAACAGAAACGTAAAATCATCGGCCGCGACTTCGTGGAGGTGTTCAACGCCGAGGCGCGCAAGATTACCGACGCCCGCTGGCTGGCGCAGGGCACCATCTATCCCGACCGCATCGAGAGCCTCAACATCACGGGCAAGGTCATCAAGAGCCATCACAACGTGGGCGGTCTGCCCAAGGAGATGAACCTCAAGCTGTGCGAGCCGCTGAAGTGGCTCTTCAAGGACGAGGTGCGCCGCGTGGGCCGCGAACTGGGCATCCCTGAGCACCTCATCGGCCGCCATCCCTTCCCCGGACCCGGACTGGCCGTCCGCATCCTGGGCGACATCACCCGCGAAAAGGTGCGCATCCTGCAGGATGCCGACGACATCTTCATCCAAGGCCTGCGTGACTGGAAGGTGAAGGACGACGAAGGACACGAGACGTCGCTCTATGACCATGTGTGGCAGGCCGGTGTCATCCTCCTGCCTGTCCGGAGTGTGGGCGTGATGGGCGACGAGCGCACCTACGAGCGTGCCGTGGCCCTGCGTGCCGTGACCTCCACCGATGCCATGACGGCCGACTGGGCCCGCTTGCCCTATGATTTCCTGGCCCGCGTGTCCAACGACATTATAAATAAGGTGAAAGGCGTGAACCGCGTGGCGTATGACATTTCGTCCAAGCCGCCTTCGACCATCGAGTGGGAATAAACCGCTTCCCGCTCTTGGAAGGATATTTACCGGCAGCCCCGGTCCGAAAGGGCCGGGGCTGCCGTGCATTTTGCTGTCTTGCCGTGCATGAACTTCGGTCTGTCATTTCCTCCGGTGAGGGTGTGGCAGTCTCGGGAACAGCTTGCGGAAGCGTACCAGCTGGTGGGTGATGTTGTTGCCGGCGATGACCACTGTGACGGCCACCAGAATGAGCGTAATGCCCATGCAGTCGCGTGCCGTCAGCCGTTCGCCGAACACGGTGATACCGAAGAGGATGGCCGTCAGCGGTTCCAGTGCGCCCAGGATGGCTGTGGGTGTGGAGCCGATGCGCTGGATGGCGCTCGTGGTGCATAGGAAGGAAATGGCGGTGGGGAAGAGGGCCAGGGCGATGAGGTTGCCCCAGAGCCACCAGCGGGTGGGCAGGCAGACATGGCCGTCCATCCACAGCCGCACGACGAACAACGATACGCCGAACAGCAGGACATAGAACGTCACCTTCAGCGTAGCCATCTCTTTCAGTCCGGGGCGGTTGACGCCCACGATGTAGAGGGCGTAGGACAGGGCCGAGCCAAGCACCAGCAACGTGCCCGTCAGGCTCAGCGTGACGCCGTCGCCTCCTTGGTAGAGCATTGCGATGCCGCTGAGGGCCAGCAGCAGGCAGAGCCCGGTCTGGAGGGTCAGCTTTTCTTTGTAGAGGGCTGCCATGATGAGGGCCACCATGATGGGGTAGACGAAGAGGATGGTGGAAGCGATGCCTGCATCCATGTAGTTGTAGGCTTCGAACAGTGTCAGTGAGGACAGAGCCACCAGGATGCCCAGTACGGCCAGGGGGAGCAGGTCTTTCCGGCATAGGTGGAAGTCGCTGCCACGCCGGGTCTTGAGCATGGCGCCTACCATGGGGATGGCAAACAGGTAGCGGAAGAAAAGTACGGAGTCCGGATTCATGCCGTCCGCATAGAGCGGCAGGGCAAACAGGGGGTTCATACCGTATGTGGCCGCGGCAATGACGGCGAGCAGATAACCTTTGGCTTTCTCGTTCATTAATATAATAACTTAAGTTTCGCAAGTGTCCCAATGATGTAATAAAAAAGGCTAAAGGGGTTTGA
>DHKFC23501__coassemble_1200_pt1 | contig 23918 bp, 20 predicted proteins | sample DHKFC23501__metabat2_low_PE_030 | metagenome-assembled genome bin DHKFC23501
CAGAGCGTCTGCCTTACAAGCAGAGGGTCGGCGGTTCGAATCCGTCAACGTCCACCAAAAAGATTCCTTTTCAGGAATCCGTTTTCCGAAAAGACCTCGGACGTTTAGCTCAGCTGGTTCAGAGCGTCTGCCTTACAAGCAGAGGGTCGGCGGTTCGAATCCGTCAACGTCCACAATTGTTATATCCAAAGAATGCCATAATAGGTAGCCCTGCAAGTGATTGTCGGGCTATTTTTTTTGTCCTTATCCGAAGAGGCTGCGAAAGGCTTCTTCCACCTTGCGGACAGGAATCAGTTCAATCTTCGTCTTCTCCGTATTCAGTCCCTGTAGGTTTTGGCGGGGCAGGATGAAACGCTTGAAACCTAATTTTTCGGCCTCACCGATGCGTTGTTCGATGCGGTTCACTGGGCGGATTTCGCCGGACAGGCCCACTTCGCCCGCCATGCACACTTCCGGTTCGATGGCTACGTCCATATTGCTGCTCAAGACGGCACTGATGACGGAGAGGTCGATGGCCGGGTCATTCACTTTCAGTCCTCCGGCAATGTTCAGGAATACGTCTTTTTGTGCCAATTTGAAGCCGACCCGCTTCTCCAGTACAGCCAGCAGCATGTTCATGCGTCGGGTATCAAAGCCCGTGGCCGAACGTTGCGGGTTGCCATACACCGCGCTGCTCACCAAGGCTTGCGTCTCAATGAGAAAAGGCCGTATGCCCTCGATGGCCGAGGCAATGGCCACGCCGCTCATGCCTTCGTGGTCCTGGCTGAGCAACAACTCCGAGGGATTGCTGACTTGTCGCAAGCCTTCCTGCCTCATCTCATAGATGCCCAGTTCGGCCGTACTGCCGAAGCGGTTCTTGATGCTGCGCAGGATGCGGTACATGTAGTGCTGGTCTCCTTCGAATTGCAGCACCGTGTCCACGATGTGTTCCAGAACTTTCGGTCCGGCGATGCTTCCTTCCTTATTAATGTGTCCGATGAGGATGACGGGCGTGTGGCTTTCTTTGGCGAAGCGCAGGATGGCGGCGGCGCACTCTCTCACCTGTGTGATGCTGCCGGGCGATGATTCCAGCGTTTCGGTGGAGATGGTCTGGATGGAGTCGATTACCACCAGGTCCGGGTGCGTATTCTTGATGTGTACAAAGATTTGTTCCAGTGACGTTTCGCAGGCGATGAGGCAATCGCTCGAAGTGTGGGTCAGGCGGTCGGCGCGCAACTTCAGTTGGCGGGCGCTTTCCTCGCCCGATACGTAGAGAATGCGCTGTTCGGGCATGCGTAGCACGGTCTGCAAGATGAGGGTGGATTTGCCGATGCCCGGTTCGCCGCCAATCAATACCAGTGAACCCCGTACTAGGCCGCCACCTAAGACTCGGTTCAGTTCATCGTCGTGCATGTCGATGCGAGGCTCTTCGTCGGCATTGATGTCGGAGAGGGGGAGGGGCTTGTGGTTGTTTTTCCCCAAGTCGGGGAGGATTTGGGTTCGGACGTTGGTCGGTTCCTTGCGTACGATTTCTTCCACGTAAGTGTTCCATTGTCCGCACGATGGGCATTTGCCGATCCATTTGGGTGATTCTTGCCCACAGTTGCTGCACACATATACACTCTTTTCTTTTGCCATTTCGCTCTATTTTTGCGTCAAAGTTACGATTAATATCGGTGTTTTTCTCGTTTTCCTGTGCTTTTATTGTAAAAAAGTCGAGGAAAGTGATAGAATGAATACATTTATTGCTATTTTTGCAACATCTTATCAACTGCGATAGAAACAAGGATTATGAACAAGTATTATCCGCATATTGTCACATCCATGCGCACCATGACCCTTCGGGGTTAGGGATAGTATTTTGTGTTTCTACGTGTTACACTGTTTTTTCAGCAATATCTTTTCGTGAATGGAGGTTTCCGCATGGCTAGTCGGACGCATCCTTCTATCTTAATAAATCAGTAACTTCATTAAATACAGCATACGATGAAAGTAATGAAATTCGGCGGGACGTCGGTAGGTTCCGTAGAGAGTATCTTGAGAGTGAAACGCATTGTGGAGGCCCGGCAGGAGCCGGTCATTGTGGTGGTGTCTGCCTTGGGCGGTATCACGGATAAGCTGATACAGACCTCGCGCATGGCGGCTGCGGGCGATGCCGCATACGAGAATGAGTTCCGCGAGATTGTCAGCCGCCATGTGGAGATGGTCAAGCGGGTGTTTGCCGAGTTTGACGCGCAAATGGTTGTGCAGCGCCAGGTGGGCGAGCTGCTCAACGAACTGAAAGACATCTTCCAGGGTATCTACCTCATCAAGGACCTGTCGCAGAAGACATCGGACACCATCGTCAGCTACGGCGAACGCTTGTCTTCTCTCATTGCCGCCCAACTGACCGGTGCGCAGTGGTTTGATTCGCGTCAGTTCATCAAGACCGAGAAGAAATATTCCAAGCACGTGCTGGACACGGACCTGACGAACCGTTTGGTGCGCGAGACCTTTCGCGACTTGCCCGGCCTGTCGCTGGTGCCCGGCTTCATCGCCACGGACAAGACTACGGGCGATGTGACCAATCTGGGCCGTGGCGGTTCGGACTATACGGCAGCTATCATTGCGGCGGCACTGGATGCCGATTCATTGGAGATATGGACCGATGTGGACGGCTTCATGACTGCCGACCCGCGTGTCATCTCTACGGCCTATACCATCAATGAACTGAGTTATGTGGAGGCCACGGAGTTGTGCAACTTCGGCGCCAAGGTGGTCTATCCGCCTACCATCTATCCCGTCTGCCATAAGAATATCCCTATCCTTATCAAGAATACGTTTAATCCCGAGGGCGCAGGTACCATCATCAAGCGGGAGGTCAGTGACCCGCAGAGTAAGGCTATCAAGGGCATATCATCTATCAACGACACGAGCCTCATCACTGTGCAGGGTCTGGGTATGGTAGGAGTTATCGGCGTCAACTATCGTATCTTCAAGGCGCTGGCCAAGAATGGCATCAGCGTTTTCCTCGTGTCGCAGGCTTCGTCAGAGAATTCCACGTCTATCGGTGTGCGCAATGCCGATGCCGACCTGGCCTGTGAGGTACTGACCACGGAGTTTGCCAAGGAGATTGAGATGGGCGAGATTTCTCCCATCCAGGCCGAGAAGAACCTGGCCACCGTTGCCATTGTGGGGGAGAACATGAAGCATACACCGGGCATCGCCGGCAAATTGTTCGGCACGCTGGGACGCAACGGCATCAACGTCATTGCCTGCGCCCAGGGTGCGAGCGAGACCAACATCTCGTTCGTGGTGGACAGCAAATCTTTGCGCAAGTCGCTCAACGTCATTCATGATTCGTTCTTCCTGTCCGAATACCAGGTGCTCAACCTCTTCATCTGCGGCATTGGTACCGTGGGCGGCAGCCTCATCGAGCAGATTCACAGCCAGCGGCAGAAGCTGATGCAGGAAAACGGCCTGCAACTCAACGTGGTGGGCATTGCCGACGCCTCTCATTCGCTGTTCTGTCGCGAGGGCATCGACCTGGCCAACTTCCGCGAGGAACTGCAGCAGAAGGGGCAGCCCAGCAATACGGAGGTCCTGCGCGACGGCATCCTGGCCATGAACATCTTCAACTCCGTCTTCGTGGATTGCACGGCCAGTGCCGATGTGGCCGCCATCTACAAGGAACTGCTCTTGCACAACGTTTCCGTGGTGGCCGCCAACAAGATTGCCGCCTCGTCGGCCTACGACAATTACCGCGAATTGAAGCAGATAGCCCGCCAGCGCGGCGTGAAGTACCTCTTCGAGACCAACGTGGGTGCCGGCCTGCCCATCATCAACACCATCAACGACCTCATCCACAGCGGCGACAAGATCTTGAAGATAGAAGCCGTGTTGAGCGGCACGCTGAATTACATCTTCAACAAGCTCAGTGCAGACGTTCCCTTCAGCAAGGCCATCCGCATGGCGCAACTGGAGCGTTACTCCGAGCCCGACCCGCGCATTGACCTCAGCGGCAAGGACGTCATCCGCAAGCTGGTTATCCTGGCCCGCGAGGCCGGCTACCGTCTGGAGCAGGAGGATGTGGAGAAACACCTGTTCGTGCCGGACGACTTCTTCCGGGGCACGCTGGACGACTTCTGGCAGAAGGTGCCCACGCTGGACGACCAGTTCGAGTTGCGCCGCCGCATCCTGGAAGAAGAGGGCAAGCACTGGCGTTTCGTGGCCCGCCTGGAGGACGGCAAGGCCAGCGTCGGGCTGGCGGAGGTGGGCCGCGACCATCCGTTCTACGGCCTGGAGGGCAGCAACAACATCATCCTGCTGACCACCGAACGCTATCACGACTACCCGATGATGATACAGGGCTATGGCGCCGGCGCGGGCGTGACGGCGGCGGGCGTGTTTGCCGACATCATGAGCATTGCCAACGTCTGACCCGAGGCCGCCGGAAATGCGCCCCGACGCCGTTACAAACGCGCCTTGACGCCGTCAAAAATGCGCCTTGGCGCAGTTTCAACGCCGCCTTGACGCCGTTAAAAACGCGCCTTGGCGCAGTTTCAACGCCGCCTTGACGCCGTCAAAAACGCGCCTTGGCGCATTTTCAACGCCGCCTTGGCGCATTTCGGGCTCCCAAGTATAACCCTTAAAAACGAGAAGCGATATGAAACACATTATTATATTGGGCGACGGCATGGCCGACCATCCCATCGCCTCGCTGGGCGGCAAGACCTTGTTGCAGGCCGCCCGTACCCCGAACATGGACCGCCTGGCCCGCCTGGGACGATGCGGCCGTCTGCTCACGGTCCTGCCCGGTTTCCATCCCGGCAGCGAGGTGGCCAATATGTCCGTCCTGGGCTATGACCTCCCGAAGGTGTACGAGGGGCGCGGCCCCCTGGAAGCGGCCAGCATCGGCGTGGAGCTACAGCCCGGCGACATGGCCATGCGGTGCAATCTGGTGTGCATCGAGGGCGACCTGCTGAAGAACCATTCCGCGGGACACATCACCACGGAAGAGGCAGACGTCCTTATCCGCTATCTTCAGGACAGACTGGGCAGCGAGCGCGTCCATTTCTATACGGGCGTGCAATACCGCCACTTGTTGGTGGTGAAGGGAGGGGACAAACATCTTGTCTGTACGCCCCCGCACGACGTTCCTTTGCAACCGTTCCGTCCCCTGCTGGTCAAGGCGGAGGCGGGACATCCCGAAGCCGGGGAGACGGCCGCCCTGCTGAACGACCTTATCCTCCGCTCGCAGGAGTTGCTGGCCCGCCATCCTCTCAACCTGCGCCGCATCGCCGAGGGCCGCGACCCCGCCAACAGCATCTGGCCGTGGAGCCCCGGCTATCGTCCGCAGATGGAGCCGTTCAGCAGCCGCTTCCCCCAGGTGAGGCGCGGCGCTGTCATCACCGCCGTCGACCTCATCCGAGGCATCGGCCGTTACGCCGGCCTGCGCCGCATTGATGTGGAGGGGGCCACAGGGCTTTATGACACCAATTACGAGAACAAAGTCCGCGCCGCCCTCGACGCCCTGCGTACTGATGACTTTGTCTATCTGCACATCGAGGCCAGCGACGAAGCCGGGCACGAGGGCGACATTGCCCTGAAGACGCGCACCGTCGAGGACCTGGACAGCCGCGTGGTCGGCCCCATCTACGAAGAAGTCCGTACGTGGCCGGAGCCTGTGGCCATCGCCGTCCTGCCCGACCATCCCACGCCCTGCGAGGTGCGCACCCATACGGCCGAGCCGGTGCCTTTCGTCATTTGGCATCCCGGCATCCGGCCCGACGACGTGCAGACCTTCGACGAGGTGGCAGCCTGCGAGGGCGGCTATGGGTTGCTGCGCGAGGACGGGTTTATCCGGGAGTTCATGTTGAGCGATTAGTGTTTAGTGATGAGTGATTAGTATGCTGCCAGTGAACACTAATCACTAAACGCTAACCACTTATCACTAACCACTAATCGCTCATCACTAATCACTAAACGCTAACCACTAATCACTATTAATTATGAACTACTACAGTACCAATCACCAATCTCCCGCCGCCACCCTCCAGGAAGCCGTGGTGCGCGGTCTGGCTCCCGACAAGAGCCTTTATATGCCGGAACGCATCGAAGCGTTGCCGCACGAGTTCTTCGAGCATATCGACCTGATGGATTTTCCCACCATTGCCTGCCACGTGGCCGATGCTTTCTTTGGCGAAGATGTGCCGCAGGACACCTTGCACGGTCTGGTGCGCGACGCCCTCAATTTCGACGTGCCCCTCGTGCCCGTGGCTGACGGACTTTATTCCCTGGAACTTTTCCACGGTCCCACGTTGGCCTTCAAGGATGTGGGCGCCCGCTTCATGGCCCGTCTGCTGGGCTACTTCATCCGTCGCGAAGGCGATACGGAAGTCAATGTGCTGGTAGCCACTTCGGGCGACACGGGCAGCGCCGTGGCCAATGGTTTCCTGGGTGTGCCGGGCATACGTGTTTACGTCCTTTATCCCAAAGGCAAGGTCAGCGTCTTGCAGGAGCGGCAGTTCACGACCTTGGGCGACAACATTACAGCTCTCGAAGTGGACGGAACCTTCGACGATTGCCAAGCCCTGGTGAAGGAGGCTTTTCTGGACGCAGAACTTAACGCCCACATGAAGCTGACCAGTGCCAACAGCATCAACGTGGCGCGTTTCCTGCCCCAGGCTTTCTATTACTTCTATGCCTATGCCCAATGGCGGAAGCTGCAACCCGAGGCCGATGCGCGCCGTCTGGTGGTGTGCGTGCCCAGTGGCAACTTCGGCAACCTGACGGCCGGGCTTTTTGCCCGCCGCATGGGTCTGCCCGTCAGCCGCTTCATCGCTGCCAACAACCGCAACGATGTCTTCTACCAATACCTGCGTACCGGAGTCTATACACCCCGTCCCAGTATCGCTACCATCGCCAATGCCATGGACGTGGGGGCACCCAGCAACTTTGCCCGTATCCTCGACCTCTATGGCAACGACCACGATGCCATTGCCCGCGACATCGCCGGCGCTACGTACACGGACGAACAGATAGCCGAGACCGTCCGTGAGGTTTGGAGCTGCGACCATTACCTGCTCGACCCCCACGGCGCATGTGGTTGCCGTGCCTTGCAGGAAGGTCTGCACGACGGCGAGGACGGCATCTTCCTGGAGACTGCCCATCCTGCCAAGTTCCGCGAAACCGTACAGCGCATCATCGGGCAACCCGTTTCTGTACCCGACCGTCTGCGGGCTTTCCTGGAGCGCGAGAAACAGACGGTGGAACTGCCGAAGGACTTCGCGCATTTCAAGGAGTATTTGCTGGGGCAATAAACATAACTTAATCCTTTAGACGCAGATGACGCTGATGCCGCTGATTTATAATCTTTGATAACGGATAATCAGTCAATAAAGAAAATGAATCTGCGTCATCCGCGTCATCTGCGTCTAAAGAATCACACCGATACATTATCATTTAATTCTGATTACTTACTTACTTATTTATTATGCTGTATCTGACCTTGTTATCGGGGACTCTCCCCGCTTCTTTGAACGACGTCCTGCTCAATCTGTGGGCCGGAAGTCTGGACCTGGGCAAGCGCATTCTGGCGGCACTGCTCATTTTCATTATTGGCCGCCTGATTATTTCATTCCTCAACAAGATGCTGGCCCGCATTCTGCAACGCCGGAAGGTGGATGCCGGTGTCCAGTCGTTCGTGCGTAGCCTGGTTAATATCCTGCTGATGATTCTGCTGGTGATTGCCGTCATCAGCAAGCTGGGCATTGAGACCACTTCGTTTGCTGCCCTGTTGGCTTCGGCGGGCGTGGCGATAGGTATGGCCTTGAGCGGCAACCTGCAGAACTTTGCCGGTGGACTCATCATCCTGATTTTCCGTCCCTATAAAGTAGGCGATTGGATAGAGGCGCAGGGCGAGAGCGGTTCGGTGAAGGAAATCCAGATTTTCCATACCATCCTGACCACGGCCGACAATAAGGTGGTCTATATCCCCAATGGTTCGGCTTCCAGCGGGACCATCGTCAACTACAGCCGTGAGGAGACCCGTCGCGTGGATTGGACCGTCGGCGTGGAGTATGGCGAACATTTCGACCGGGTGGAGGAGACAGTCCGTAGCATCCTGGCTGCCGACAAGCGCATCCTGGACAAACCGGCACCGACAGTCGGTCTGAGTGCATTGGATGCCAGCAGCGTCAATATCGTCATTCGTGTGTGGGTGAATAACTCGGACTATTGGGGGGTGTATTACGACGTGCAGCGTGCCATCTACGAGGAGTTCAACAAGGCGGGTATAAACTTCCCCTTCCCGCAACTCACCATTCATACGGCCAAGGACTGAAGCGTGTTGTCAGCCCCTTTCCCTGCGGTGTTTGTATCCGCCCGCGCCAGATGATATCGCGGCCTGTGCTTACAGATATCTCCGTCCGCGCTTGCTGATATCTCCGTCCGTGTCCGCAGATATCGCGGAGTGAGGAGTGTATTCGCATTAAAAAATGTTATTGCTGGAACAATCTCCCGGCATTCTCGTTACATTTGCAGCGGTTTAATCTAAATAACCTACGATTATGATTACAGAGAAATTACAAAAAGCTATCAATGACCAGATTGCAGCCGAGTTGTGGTCTGCCAACTTGTATTTGTCCATGTCTTTCTATATGGAGAAAGAAGGTTTCAGCGGCATGGCCGCGTGGCTGAAGAAGCAGTCCGTGGAGGAGAACGATCATGCTTGCCAGATGGCATCCTATCTTATCAAGCGCGGTGGCGTGGCTTTAGTGGACAAGGTGGATGTGGTCCCCAACGAGTTTGGCACGCCGCTGGAGGTGTTCCAGCAAGTATATGAGCACGAATGCCGTGTCTCCAAGATGATTGACGAGCTGACGGACGTGGCTTCTGCCGAGAAAGATAAGGCTACGCAGGACTTCCTGTGGGGCTTCGTGCGCGAGCAGGTGGAAGAAGAGGCCACGGCTTCCGGTATTGTGGAGGTGCTGAAGAAAGCCGGAGAGGCTGGCATCTATTACATTGACGATAAGCTGGGTGCACGCAAGTAACTTTCGCGTGGCATTCGGGCCGTTTGTGAAAACTTTAGGAAGGGGTGCGTCCGTCTGGGGCGCACCCTTTTTCTTGGCACAGGTGTGAAGAAGGTTCCTACAGGTCGGGGATGACCTTGCTGATTTCTCCTTCAAAGTTGGGTGTGAAGACCCCTTTCCCGATATTTTCCCGGATCTCTTCAAGACGCCAGAAGCAGCCTCCGTCCAGTTCGTCCGAGGGCGTGACCGTGCCATCGTAGGTCGTGCGGTAGACAAAGACCAGTTCCCGTTCGCGGGTGGACTCGAAAACATAGTGTGTGACAGCCTGGGGAGTGAAATCGGTGATGCCCAACTCTTCGCGCACTTCGCGTCGGAGGGCTTGTTCCACACTCTCACCCAAGTCCACATGCCCGCCCACGGCTGTATCCCATTTGCCGGGCTGGATGTCTTTCCATGCGGGACGCTTTTGCAGATAGAGTTGGCCTTGGGAGTTGAATACATGCAGGTGGACCACGGGGTGCAACAGTTTGCTCCCGTTGTGGCATTCGCCCCGGGTGGCAGAGCCCAGGATGTTGCCTTGCTCGTCGACCACGGGAAACAGTTCTTCGTTATTGTCTTGCTTCATATATATTAAATATCAACGTCAACATATCTTCTTCATTCAGGCATTAGCAGCGATGAATCTCCATAGCTCAGGAAACGGAAGTCGTGTGCCAGGGCATAGTCATAGATTTTTCGCCAGTCGCCTTGTACGAAGGCCGATACCAGCAGCAGCAGCGTGCTTTGCGGCTGATGGAAGTTGGTCACCATGGCCTTGACAATCTTGTAGTCATACCCCGGGGCAATGATAATCTGGGTACTGGTGTGCAGGGCCTCCATCCCGTGGCGGTCCAGGTAGTCCAGGATGGCTTGCAGGGCCGTTGGGGCGGGGATGCCTTTCTTCTCGGCGGGCAGCTCATAGGGTTGCCATTGGCGGACGTGCAGTTCTTCTTCGGAGGCATCGGGATGATCCATCAGGGTCAGTCCGATGTGATAGAGGCTTTCCAGCGTGCGTACGGAAGTCGTTCCGATGGCGATGGCTTGTCCTTGGTGAGCCAGCAGCTTCACGAGGGTTTGTCGGGAGACGGAGATATACTCCGTGTGCATCTCGTGGCCTTCTATTTCTTCGCTTTTGACAGGTTTGAAGGTGCCGGCTCCCACGTGCAGGGTCAGTTCCTCCAGGTCCGTTCCCTGTTGGCGCAGGGCTTCCAGTACGCGGGGCGTGAAGTGCAGTCCGGCTGTAGGGGCAGCTACCGAGCCTTTGATTTTCGAGTAAACCGTCTGGTAGGTCACGAGGTCGCTCTCTTGCGTCTTCCGGTTGAGGTAGGGAGGGATGGGTAACTCGCCGAACACCTCCAGGATGTCGGCAAAGGTGACCCGTTCATTGTCCCATGTGAAGTCCACCCAGTGGCTTGTGCCCCTGCATTCTCCGCGTGTGGCGGTCAGGGTGACGGGCAGGCCGTGGACGGTCATCTCGCGGTGTAGGGGGCCTTCCTTCCATTTCTTCAGGTTGCCTATCATGCAGAGCCAGGCCGCATGGCGCGTCTGCTGGAAGTTGAGCGCATAGTCGTTGGGCTGGACAGGCTCCAGGCAGAACACTTCGATGAGGGCTCCTGTCTCTTTGCGGAAATGGAGCCGGGCCTGGATGACCTTCGTGTTGTTGAATATCATCAGACTGCCTGCGGGAATGTAGTGAGGCAGGTTGTAGAAATGGTCTTCGCTGACCTCTCCGTGGCGATAGAGCAGGAGCTTGGAGTGATCCCGTTCGGCCAGGGGAAACTTGGCGATGCGTTCATCCGGAAGGTCATATTGGAAGTCCCGGATATGGATATGTTTGGGATTTTCGTTCATATATCTGTCTTTTGGGCGTGCAAAGGTACGGATTATTTCTTACCTTTGTGCCCGGTTATTCAAAATATAGCATCGTATGAAGATAGGAGATAAAGTTCGCTTCTTAAGCGAGGTCGGTGGCGGAAGGGTCGCCGGATTTCAGGGAAAAGACATTGCGTTGGTGGAAGATGAGGACGGATTCGAAATTCCCATGCCTGTCCGCGAGTGTGTGGTGATAGAAACGGATGACTACAACATCCCCACGCCGGCCCAGAAGGCAGATACGCAGAAGAAGAAAGAGGCAGAACGTCCTGCACAGGCCGAGGCCAAGGTGGAGAAACCCGAACTCTCTGTCTATCGTCAACCCGAGACACGCGAAGGCAATCGCCTGAACGTCTTTCTGGCATTTGTCCCCGTGGACATCAAGTCTGTCAGTACCACACCCTTCGAGGCTTATCTCGTGAACGACTCCAACTATTACCTTTATTATACCTACCTCAGTGCCGAAGGCAATGCCTGGAGTGTGCGTTCGCACGGAGTGGTGGAACCCAATATGAAATTCTTGCTGGAGGAGTTCGAGAAGTCCGCTTTGAACGAGCACGAGCGCGTCTGCGTGCAGTTCATTGCCTTCAAGGACCGCACGGCGTTCGTCCTTAAGCCGGCTGTCAGCGTGGAGTTGCGGGTGGATGTGGTCAAGTTCTACAAGTTGCACACTTTCCAGCCCACGGATTTCTTTGAGACGCCCGCCTTGCTCTACGATGTGGTGCGCGACGACCAGCCTGTCCGTCAGGTTCACATCTCGGCCGAAGACCTGCAAGAAGCCCTGATGAAGAAGAAATCAACCGATTCGCCTGCCCGCAAGCCCCAGCCTAAGCCGGAAAAGAAAGGGAAGAATGACCTGGTGGAGGTGGACTTGCATATAGATGCCCTGCTGGACGATACGCGGGGAATGTCCAATGCGGAGATGTTGCAATATCAGCTTCAGAAGTTCCGCGAGGTGATGGAACAATACAAAAACAAGCGCGAGCAGCGTATCGTCTTTATCCACGGCAAGGGTGAAGGGGTGTTGCGCAAGGCCGTGCTGGACGAGTTGAAACGCAAGTATCCTGCCTGCAAGACACAGGATGCCTCTTTTCAGGAATATGGCTTTGGGGCTACGTTGGTAACCATCCATTGATAACTTTATGGACAGGAAAGGCCTCGGAAACCTTCTCTCCCTGCTTCCGGTATTGTTGTTTCCGGTAATGGGGGTATTCATGCACGCTTCTTGTTCAGGGAGGGGGGAAGTTCCTGTCTCCTCGGAGATGATTGCTTTTGACAGTTTCTTCCTGACCCGGTATGACTCCATTACCATCGCGCCGCGTCAGGTGCGTTCGGAGGCTATCAGTCGGATGATGACGTGTCGGGACAGCTTGGTTCGTTACAATTATCTGGCTTTTGTCCTGAAAACATGCCTGGCTACTTTCGACATTGATTCGGCCCGTCTGCTCATCCGGCAGATCGAAGACTTCTCTGAAGAGCGCCCCCTTTCGCCCCGCCTGGCCGACCTGCGCTCTGAGTGCGCCAACATGAAGGGGAATGTCTATGCCCGCATGGGCTACATGGATTCGGCCGAGGCTTGCTTCCGGCAGGCCTATGAATTGCGCATGAAAGGGAAACGGACGGAGGTAGTGCCGGACATCCTTATCAATCTGGCCGATGCCTGCAACCGTCAGGGCAAGCTGGATACGAGTGCCTATTGGTATCGGCGCTCCCTGCTCTTGTGCGATTCGCTCTATCTGTTGTCTTCGCGCAAGGTGCCTGTCTATTACGGGTTGGCGCAGGTCTATTCTTCTTTGCGGGATTTTGAGTCGTGCGACCGTTATTACGACCTGGCCATGCAGTGGTATGAGCAGATGTTGCCTTTTGAAAAGCATTTCTACCTCAACAACCGTGGTACGTCCTATTATTATCGGGGTGACTATCCGACGGCCATCGACTATTTCCGCCGTGCGGAAGCCTTGACCGATGACTATCCGGATATGAACTACGAATTGAACCTGAGCCGGCTGAATCTGAGCGACTGTTTCCTGCAACTGGGCGAGGCTGATTCGGCAGCTAAATATTTGGACCTCTGCCAACCTTTCTTCCAGAAACTGGGGGTGAGCACGGCTCTCTATTACCTGGACACGCAACATATCCAGCTGGCTTTGTTGCGGAATGACTATGCCACGGCTTTGCGGATTTTTCAGAATAGCCACCTCTCGGATGATATTGACCCCGACTTGGTGCATATACGCAATCGCTATCTCCAGCAATTCCATGAAGACATCGGGGATTATCGCCGGGCTTATTATTATTTGAAGGAAGATGCGCGCCTGGATGACTCCATCCGCAATGAACGCGTCAGGATGCGCACGGCCGATCTCACCCTGCGTTACCAGCAGGATTCTACCTTGATGGCCCATCGGGTGCTTTTGCAGGAGCAACGGAATGAAGTGCTCGAGTTGCGTCAGACCCAATTCTTTGTATGGGCCATAGCTGTGCTGGCTGTGCTCATAGCCTGTTTCGTTTATATATATAATAAGAAGAAGCGTGCCCTCTTGTTGGTGCAGAACCGGCGCACGGTGTCTACGCTGCGTCTGGAGAATATCCGTAACCGTCTTTCGCCGCACTTCATATTCAATGTGCTCAATCAGGAGATGGCGGGCTTGAATGACTCCGAGCGTCAGAATTTGTCTTCTTTGGTAAAGTTGATGCGTCGTAATCTGGAGTTGGCCGAGCATCTTTGTGTGACATTGGCGGAGGAACTTGATTTCGTACGCATTTTCCTTGAGTTGAAGCAGGGCTCTTTGGGAGCGGATTTTCATCCGGACATTTCCATTGACCCTGCGGTTTGTCCGGACCGGGTGATGTTGCCTTCTATGTTGATACAGATTCCGGTGGAGAATGCCTTGAAGCATGCCTTGAAAGACAAGGAAGGAGAACGTCGCTTGTGGATAACGGTACAGAGAAGGCCAGGTGGAATTGATATCCGTATCACGGACAATGGAGGAGGATTCCGGCCTGACAGCCTTAACCGGGGAACCGGTACCGGCCTGAAAGTGATTATGCAGACCATCCAGATATTGAACCAGAAGAACCGGGAGGCCATTGATGTTTCCATCCGGAATGTTACTTTGGCCAATGGAGATACGGGGTGTTGCGTAGCATTTATGTTGCCGGACCATTATGATTATTCCTTGTAACTATGCTACGCGCGGGATGAATATGTGCATTTTAGTCGTGGCAAGTGCTGAAAATTCTTGATATCCTATTCTTGTGGCGGCATTCCGTTCCTTAATGAAAGTTTGTTACAATATTTATTTTTGTAAGCATTGTTCTTAATGCGGCGGATTGATAATCAACTTATTACATTTTCTTAAACATCCTCCAAAAAACACTGAACAATTTCTTCCGAAACTGTGAAGTATTTCTCGAGAAATTGCGAAGTGTTAGGCAAGAAATTGTTCAGTGTTTTTTCGGAAGTGGTGAACCATCGAATTTTGCCGGCTCAAGGAGGTTTTTATAATGCGAAAAATCCAAACAAATGAAGCGGGGTCGTATCTGGCGTGAGTATTGCCGCCACATAGGAATGTGACTTCTGACATCGGCCTCAAGCACATTCCCTTTTAAAAGATCCAAGTCTCGCGAGTAGCAAAGCTTGCAGAATTTGAGGAGGTTAGAGAAGTTATCAATCGCCTTAAATCCCAAACGTCATTTGCCTGCGAAACTTGAACAACTAATAGTATCTTCTTAGTCCTGATTTGAGCACGGATAATACGGATTTTGCGCCGGATAATCCAAATTTTTCTTTATCGGTGTTGGAAGAAAAGGATATAATCTTTATATTCGCTGCAAATTAAAGTAAGTGGTATGGATAAATATAAGGTAGTCATAGTGGATGATGATGAACTCTCGCGTGATAATCTGAGCTTTGCTTTGGGCAAGGATAACAGGTTTTCCGTAGAGGGGATAGCCCACAATGGCAGACAGGGCAGAAGGCTTATTGCCAAAATCCGGCCCGACTTGCTTTTCCTGGATGTAGAGATGCCCGACCAGACAGGCATGCAGTTGCTTCAGGAGATGCGGGACAGTCTGTCCTGGACGATGAAGGTCGTCTTTTATACCGCTTATGACAAATATGCCATACAGGCTATTCGCGAGGCAGCCTTTGATTATTTGCTGAAGCCTTTCGAAGAACAGGAGTTGAAAGAAATCCTGGACCGTTTTGTGGAACAGGCGGAGAACGCGGCCGTACCGGACAATATCGGCCTGTCCCCGACATTTATGCAGCGCGGGCAGACATTCATCGTCTTCACGCCCACCAATGACATGCGGGCATTGCGCCCCTCCGAGATAGGTTTTTTCCGCTATTGTTCTGAGAGGAAGCAGTGGGAAGTCTTTTTGAATAACCAGCCGTCTCTGGCCCTGCGTCGGGGGACAACGGCCGAACAGATTATCCAATATTCGTCCAACTTCGTGCAGATACACCAGTCGTATATCATCAACATTGACTATCTGATGATTATCAAGGAAAGCAAGTGTATGCTTTATCCTCCTTTCGACAAGGTGACGGAGTTGCTGGTTTCAAGGAAATACAAAAGAGAACTGCAAGAGCGTTTCTGCTTGTGAAAGCAGGGCTGTTGTATATTCTAATTGGTTAGGGAGCCGGTTTTTTCTTTGGTAGAAATGCCGGCATAAAAAAGGCGTCGGACCCTTGGGGTTCAACGCCTTTTTCAGTTCGTATCATCTGTTGTCTGTCAGATTCTGTTTTCTTACTTCACTTCGATGCCCTTGTTCTTCAAAGTGACGTTCAGCACCTTTGTGTACTCTGCATATTGCTTTTCGTTCAGAGCCTTTTTCATCAGCTTCAAGTTGCCGTAAATGGCGTTGTGAAGCAACTTCTCTTGATCCTTCTTGGAAGTGTTGGCACGCTTCATCTGTTCGTTGAAGAAGTCGCAGATGTTGGCTACTTCTTTTTCCTGGTCGCTGGTCAGTTGCAGGTAGTTGCTCAATTTGTATACATTGATGCGTCCTTCCCATTTCTCGTTAGTCGGTTGGTTACCGGCTGCGAATGATACACTTGCCAAGCAGAATACTGCTACTACTGTTAATCCAAAACGTCTCATAATGCTTTCTTCTTTTAAATGTTAACCTAAAAACTAATCTTTCTCTAAAAGCTAATACCTATTGAGAATTATCAATTTTGCCTTAGCTTTTTCTTTTTACCGATGCAAATGTACGGATATGTTTTATAACACAAAAATGTTCGGGAGAGAAAATTCATTCAGCCCTCCATTTCTTGACATTCGTCAACTCGGAAATGTGAAAATGGGCGTTTTGACATACTTTTGTAATCACTTTGCAATATAGAATAGTAGCTGAGAGTGAATATGATGAAGAATGTTCGGTTTTGCTTTCATTTGATTTTCAACCTGCCCATGACGTTGGGATAGATATATATAATATAATGTATATAGTCAAGCATCTGGATAAGGAGACACTATCTCTCTTGCCTGATTCTGTACGGGCGTCAGTTTTATGTATTATATGATAAGTACCCGTTGGCGGAATTATGATCACAATATGCACTTTATCTGTCAGTCCCTTGTGCGGCTTTGCGGGTAGATATCTCCGCTTTTGTCCGCAGATATCTCCGTCCTTGTCCGCAGATATCTTCGCCCTGATCCGGAGATATCCCCGCTCGTAGGCTTTCATGCCACAATTAATTCCGCCAACGGGTTGATAAGTAGATGTGGAATTCCAGTTTATACTATTCCTGAATATAGGAACTGTTTTTAGTCGCGGATTGCGCGGATTGCACGGATTAAGTTTATCGCGATAGGATGGTTGGCTGCGGTTTTATAAAAGAGATATCCGTGCAATCCGCGCAATCCGCGCCTAAATTATAGTATAAATAATCACCTTGCTCCGTTAGGAGTTAAGCCAATGGTAAGTCAATGGCCGTATACACAGAGGTGTTGGCTTAACTCCGCAAAAGGTATCAATCCACTACCCATGCCTTGTTATACGTCTGGATCTTTTGAGGGTCGTAGTGCATTCCGGCTTGGGTAGGAATCTTCAGCACATAAGTGCGTCCGCTCTTGTTCTGTAGGAAATTGTCGCGTAGCCAAGGATTGGCATCCTTCAGCTGGGCATAGGTAATGTTTTTGCCTTTCGCGTAAGCGGCCAGGTCGGCGATGCCCGTGGTGATGGTGTCCGTAGTGTAGGGGATGGGTGGATAGAGGTCTTGGCGTTTCAGGAGGAAGCCGTATTGTTGAGGTTGGTTGAAGACGGCTTTGGCGGCCAGGAGGCGGAACATGTAGCGGGCGGTCTCCTCCACCAGCCAGAGGTCTACGGCACGGTCCACACCTTGCTTTTCCAGTTGGGAGGAGATGCGGGCCTGTCCGCCATTGTACGAGGCAGCCACGCAGAGCCAGCTGCCATATTTGGCGTAAGCCTGTTTCAGGTAGTCGCAGGCGGCTTCGGTGCTTTTCTCCAGGTGGTAGCGTTCGTCGATATTGTTGTTTACCTCCAGGCCGAAGTCTCGCCCTGTGCCCTTCATGAATTGCCACATTCCGGCGGCTCCGGCGCGTGAGTAGGCCAATGGGTTGAGGCTGCTCTCGATGACGGCCAGGTATTTCAGGTCATCGGGCAGGCCGTTCTTCCGGAGGATGGGTTCGATGACGGGGAAGTAGCGGTTGGCACGTTTGAGGGTCAGCAGGGTCGATGAGTGCATGTAGGTGAAGGCCATCAGTTCACGGTCCATACGTTCGCGCAGGTCGTAGCGGTCCAAAGGAATGACTTCGTCGGCAAAGCGGACTTCCTTCGGCACCTGGAGAGGCACGGTGAAAGAAGAGACTTGCGACCGCACGGATTCACGTTCGGGATGGAACTTGGCATTGCCGACAAGGAAAGGAATCGTTGTGCCCAGGCCCAGGGCAAGGGTAGCGGTCAGAGCGGTGTACTTGAGTTGGGATTTGTTCATTGTGTGTTATGAGGGATTTGTTTTTAGTGATTAGGGGTTAGTGATGAGTGATTGGTATGTTGCCAGTGAATGCTTTACTAATCGCTAATCCCTGCTCGGTTATTATGTTTCTGTCAGTTGCGTATCGGCAGCCTCTCCCATATGAACCGTGGGATCAGCCGCCAAAAGAATACTAATAGCTTATATCTCCAGTCGATGGTGCAGACCCGTTTCCTATGCTCCAGGGCATGGACGATGCGGACGGCTACCCGTTCGGGACGCATCAGCATGGGGTAATGCTTGTCGCCTCGGAGCAGGTCGGTGTCCACGAATCCCGGTCGGATGTCCGTAAAGCGGATAGGGAGGTGTTGCATGCGGGCCAGTTGCGCCAAGGCGTCCAGGTAGGTGTTTTGGAAACGCTTGGTGGCGGAGTAGGCCGGGGCTGCACCCAGGCCTTTGGTGCCAGCGATGGAACTGATGGCGGCCAGATGCCCGCCTCCATGCGTGCGGAACCAGTCGTAGGCCGTATGGGTCGCGCGGATGAAGCCCATGACGTTGGTCTGTGCCGTATCCAATTCGATGTCCGGCGTCAGGTCTGGATTCTGCCGGCCAATGCCCGCGCAAAGCAGAAAGAGGTCCATGCCGCCCAACAGTGCTATCAAGTCAAGGATTTGGCGCGGACAATCTTTCGAGGTGACATCCACTTGCCGGGACTTTGTCCGTTCCGGTGCTTCGGCCTGCAAGGCGAGCAGAGCGTCTTCCCTACGGCCGGCTACGCCCACCAGCCAGCCCCGGCGCACCAGCAGGCGTGCCACTTCGCGTCCGATGCCCGAGGTGGCCCCGATGATGACGGCTCGTTTCATATTCTTCTGCATTGTTAGTCCATTTGGTGTCATTGGGAGGCAAAGGTACATCATTTCCAAATAAAAAGCCATGCTTTTCTTGCATTTTGTCGGAATAAAACCTATTTTTGTTTCCACTTTCCGCTTTTGCGCGGAGATGGACAGTGTACATTAAAACCAATAACTAAAAACCGATAGCGAGAATGGAAAAGAAAATTGTCAATTCGTACGAAGATTTCGAGAAGTTGGTGGGTCAGCAAATCGGCGTGTCTGACTATGTGGAAATCACCCAAGAGCGCATCAACCTCTTTGCCGACGCCACGTCGGACCACCAGTGGATTCACGTGGACGTGGAGCGTGCCAAGGCGGAAAGCCCCTTTAAGAGCACTATTGTGCATGGCTACCTGACGCTCTCCATGTTGCCCTATCTGTGGAACCAAATCATTGAGGTGAACAACCTGAAGATGATGATTAACTACGGCATGGAGAAGATGCGTTTCGGTCAGGCCGTCCTCTCCGGACAGCGCATCCGTCTGAACGCCGCCATGCAGTCATTGACCAACCTGCGCGGTGTGGCCAAGGCCGAAATCAAGTTCTCCATTGACATCGAGGGCGAGCGGAAGAAGGCACTTGAAGGCGTGGCCGTCTTCCTTTATTATTTCAACAATTGATTGTTCAGCGGGAACAGAACTCCCTCCACACGTGGCGCAGGGCTGCCACGGGATGTACCCACAACATGCGGGGACCGGCATAGCGCATCACTTGGCGCATCCGTTCCCGCATGTCGCGTTTGTAGCAGTGCACGGGACAGAGGCGGCAGGTTTTCTTCCTGTCACCAAAAGGACAGCGGTCCAGGCGGCTGTGGGCATAGGCCAGTAATTCCTTGCATGACGGGCACAGTTCCCGGTTCTTCTCCTTTCGGCGGCAATAGAGGCGGATCATTTGTCCGACGACTTGTTTTTCTTGGGCAATGCGGGACATAAAAAAAGGTATTAAAGCATAATGTGCGGGCGAAGGTATAAAAAAGAGTTTAGCAGACAATGATTCTGATTGAAAAAGCGTATCTTTGCTTTCAAAGTTCATGCCAATGAAGATATATCACGGAAGTAGTGTGGAAGTGCCCGTGCCGCAAATCAAGGTCACAGGGTTTTATAAGGATTTCGGTTTCGGCTTTTATTGCACGCAACTGGAGAAACAGGCGCGTCGGTGGGCTGTGACTAAGCGTACCCGCCATATTGTCAATGTCTATGAATATAGAGCGGATGAATCCTTGCGTGTCAAATGCTTTGAGACCATGACCGAGGAATGGCTGGATTTCATAGTGGCTTGCCGCAAAGGAATCTCGCATGATTATGACATCGTGGAAGGCCCGATGGCTGATGATGCCATTTGGGATTATGTGGAAGATTTGATGAGCGGACGTATCACCCGTGAAGCATTTTGGGTATTGGCCAAATTCAAATATCCTACGCATCAGATAGTCTTCTGTACGGAGAATGCCTTGCATACGTTGACTTATTTAGATCATTATGCTTTATGAAAAACGTGTTTTTTCCTGATGAGAACGTGACGCCTGACGATTTGTATTTCGTCTGCTATATGATAGAGCGTGTGGCGCGGCAGTTGAAGCAGCCCAATCGTTACGTGGTGAACCGTATGGGACGGAGGGCCTTGGCGGAGAAACTTTCCGTGGCTAACGTGCTGCATTGTGAAAACCCGCTGGCCCTGGCTGCTGACTGGACGGATGAATTTATGTTGGAGCAAGGGGAGTATGACGTGACTCGGGTAAATCCGGAGTTGGTGGACGAGATTCCCACGGCTTTGCAGATGGGCAAGGTCTACGCCCGTCTCATCCTTGCGACGCTCATGCCGGAAGAAGATTATCCGGATGCCATCATCCGGGTGTATAATAACCCTATTTGTGAGATTATCGATGATTATAACGGAAGTGCTTATTATGAACCTTCTTATTATATCGCCAAGGCTTATTACCAGGGAAACTTTAATTGATGAACGCTAAAATATACAGTTATGAAAAAATTGCTTATTCTCTTCGCCTCGATGCTGATTCTTTCGGGGTGTGGCACCGTTCCTCTGACGGGGCGGCGGCAGATTTTGCTGGTATCCGATCAGGATGTGCTTTCCTCCAGCCTGACGCAGTATAAGGAATACATGCAGACGGCGCCCAAGTCTTCGTCCGCCCAATGGTCGGCCATGGTGACGCGGGTAGGGAAGAACATCGCCTCGGCCACCGAACGTTACCTGCGTCAGAATGGCCTGGCCGACGAGGTGAAGAATTTTTCGTGGGAGTTCAATCTGGTGAAGGACAAGCAGGTGAATGCCTTCTGTATGCCCGGCGGGAAAATCGTGGTGTATGAGGGCTTGATGAATCTGGTGTCGTCGGACGACGAGTTGGCCGTAGTGCTGGGACATGAGGTGGCGCACGCCGTGGCCAAGCACAGCAACGAGCGTATGAGCCAGCAGGTTTTGGCTCAATATGGCGCGCAAATCCTCAATCGTTCCCTTTCGGAGAAGAGCACGGCCGTGCAGGCTCTGGCCGGTACGGTCTACGGCATCGGGACGCAGGTGGGCGTGATGCTGCCTTTCTCGCGCAAGCACGAATCCGAGGCTGACTATATGGGCCTGATCCTGATGAAGATGGCAGGCTACAATCCCGATGTGGCGGTGACTTTCTGGCAAAAAATGTCCGCAGGCACCACGGGTTCCGTACCTGCCCTGCTGAGTACGCATCCCAGCGATGCGAAGCGCATCAAGGACATTCAGAAGGCTTTGCCGGAAATCAAGGCGAAGTATAAATAGGTGTTGGTGATTATTGACTATAAGTAAATCGCAAGAATTAAATGAGAAATTAGCGGGCTTTGCCCGCAATGGTTAATGACAAATGGTTCATACGTAGCAAAAGGGTTCATGTACAGCCTATTAATCATTAACCATTGACCCTTGTGCGCTTCGCGCACGTAAACTCCTCTTTTACCCGAAACATCATCCGCTCTCCGGTCACCGGATGCGTGAACTCCAGCTGCTCGGCGTGCAGGCAGAGCCTTTCGGCAGGAGTGCCGTAGAGCGTGTCGCCCACGATGGGGCAATGCAGTCCCAGTGGATGGGCGGCGTGTACACGGAGTTGGTGGGTGCGTCCCGTTTGCGGATAAAAGGCAATGAGGGTGCGTCCGTCTTTTCTTGCCAATACTTCGTAATCGGTTAGGGCCGGCTTGCCGTGCAGGAGGTCTACTACCTGACGGGGGCGGTCGTGCAGGTCGGGACGCAGAGGGAGGTTGATGCTCCCACGGTCGTTGGGCACCAGACCTTCCAGCAGGGCGATGTATCGCTTGCGGATAAGTCGCTGTTCGAACTGGGCTTGGAGGCATTGGTGTGCCTCCTTACTTTTTGCGATGAGCAGCAGGCCGGAGGTGTCCATGTCCAGCCGGTGCACGGTCAGCGGCCCGTCGGCTTGGGGCAGGCGGGCTTGCATGAGGGCTTGTACGGAAACGTCTCTTTCCTTGCCGGGCACGGAGAGCAGACCGGACGGTTTGTTGACCACCACCAGAGCTTCGTCTTCGTACACAATCTCCAGTTCCTTCCCCTTGTCGTTTTCCTGGGCCAGTGGATTGTCCTCTACGTCCAGTCCCTGCAACATGTGGCGCAGGATGGGGCCGCACTTGCCCGTACACGACGGGTAGTAACAGCCTTGTCGGCGCACTTCGGTCTGCGAAGGCTTACCCCACCAGAATTCGGCCATTGCCAAAGGCCGCCAGCCGTGCAGATAGGCGTATTGCAACAACTTGGGGGCTGCACATTCGCCTGCTCCGGCAGGCGGAATGCGTTGCACGGTATCGGCAAACAGTTCGCACAGGTCCTTGACTTCACCGCGGTAGTTCAGCAGGCGGAATTGCCGGAATAGTCGCAGTTGTAAATTGGCCGAGCGTTCCTTTCGCTCGTGTTTCAGGGTTTGCAGGGAGGCTTCATGGGTCTCTATGGGGAGGCGGAGCGCGTTCATCTGTTCTTTCAGGCGGTGCTCCAGCCGTTTATATTCGGCTTTCTGGAATTGGCTTTCGCGGATGAGGGCATCGGCTCCTTCCGGGGTGAGGGTGGAGGAGCGGCGTCGTTCTTCGCGTTGTGCCTTGGCGGTTTTCAGGGCTTGGCGGGCGGCGTTCAAGGCAGTTTGGGCGTTGGCCTCTGCTTGGCGGAGGGCTGTTTTCTGTTGCACGTATTCCGGGTCTTGTTCCATCTGCGCGATGCGGGCATTGAGGGCGGAGATTTCCGCCTCTTCCTGCTTGAAGAATCCGTCGGGCTGCAAGAGGTCATACACCGGGGGCACGAAGAACGGGAGTTTGTTCTGTCCAGCCAGGATGCCGGAGAAGGCAGCCAAATACCCCAGCTCGCCTTCAGCAGTCTGCACCACCAGCACGCCGAACATCTTTCCTTCATTCCATTCGGGATGTCGCGCCAGATACTGTTGCACCTCTTCCGCTGCACGAATGCACAGCGGGTGTGGCGTGTAGCAGAAAGGGTAGGTGAAGCGCGTGGGCAGAGGGATGCCGCTGATGTCGGTATGGAAGGGATGTAGCATGGCTAAAGCGATTCTTTAGAGTGTTGGCAAACTTTTTGGTAATACTCCGCCACCAGGTCGCACGCTGTTTGCAGGTCGAGACTTCCGGTGTTGAGCATCAGGTCATAGCGGTGCGGGTCTCCCCATTTCTCGCCGGTATAGTATTCGTAGTGGGCGATGCGGTTGCGGTTGACGCGGGCAATCTCGGCACGTGCCTTGTCTGCCGGTATGCCGTACTCCGTGGTGCATCGTTGGTAAGCACTCTCCCGGTCGGAATAGCAGAAAACCTTGATGAGGCTGGGAGCGTCTTGCAGGATGTAGTCTGCACAACGTCCCACGATGATGCAAGGCTCCTTGGCTGCTTGCTCGCGGATGATGTTGCTCTCTGCCAGGAATAACACGTCGTCCGGCGACAGGCTCTGTTGGCGGGAGGATTCGTTGCCGTCCGTCAGGATGCACTTCAGCCAGAAGGAGGGGATGGATTGCTCGTTGCTACGGATGTAGGCTTCATCGATGCCGCTCTTCTGGGCAGCCAGATGGATGAATTCCTTGTCATAGAGGCGGATGCCCAATCGCTTGGCCAGCATCTCGCCTAGCAGGTGTCCGCGATTGAGGACGATGGTCCATTGGCCCATGGTGAGCGGGGTGAACATACTGGCCAC
>DHKFC23501__coassemble_1202_pt1 | contig 23817 bp, 17 predicted proteins | sample DHKFC23501__metabat2_low_PE_030 | metagenome-assembled genome bin DHKFC23501
GCGGCATCTGCGTCATCTGCGTCTAAAGAATTAAATTCCTATTTATCGTATAAACAAAATTTCAGCATCTACTTATCACTCCGCTGCGCTCCGTTAGGAGTTAAGCCGATAGTCAGTCAAAGAGCCGTATATGCAGAGGTATGGGCTTAACTACTTAACTCCTTCATTCCTCTTATTAGCTACTTCACTCCTCAAAGATATATCTTCCCCGCCTCCTTACTCTCCGGCTGCCTTCGATTTGGCCTTCGCCGTCCTGGCCGGTTTCTCCTCCTTGGCGGCCGCCTTGGGCGTACGTTTCTTGCGGGTGGAGATCTTCTCGGCCTGGAGTTTGATGAGGTCCATGCACGAGGCCAGGCTGAGGTCGGCGGGCTCGATGCCGGCAGGAATCTTATAGTTGTGGCCCTGGTAGGCGATGTAAGGGCCGTAGCGGCCGTTCATGATTTCCAGTTCGGGCTCTTCGGGGAACTTCTTGATGTGGCGTTTGGCCTCGGCCTCCAGCTTGTCCTTCAGCAGGGCGACGGCCTCGTCGAAGGTGATGTCCAGCGGGTCAAACTCCTTGGGCAGGGTGACGTAAATGCCATGCCCGTGCACGTAGGCGCCGAAGCGTCCGTTGCCCACGCTGACGGGTTGCCCGTCCCAGTCGCCCAGGGTGCGCGGCAGCTTGAAGAGGTCCAGTACCTCGTCCAGGGTGATGGTCTCGATGGACTGTCCGCGCTTCAGCTGGGCAAAGCGGGGCTTCTCGTCCTCGCTGGCGGCACCTATCTGCGCCACGGGGCCGAAGCGGCCGATCTTGACGCTGACCGGACGGCCGCTCTTGGGGTCGGTGCCCAGGACCCGCTCGCCGGCCTTGTGTTCGCTCTTGGCAGCCAGGGTGCTCTCCACGGAGGGGTGGAACTGGGCATAGAATTTCTTCAGGACGCCCGTCCATTGCTTTTCGCCCTCGGCAATCTCGTCGAACTGCTTCTCCACCGTGGCGGTGAAGTTATAGTCCAATATTCCGGGGAAGTATTCCGTCAGGAAGTCGTTCACCACCAGGCCCGTGTCCGTGGGCAACAGCTTGGACTTCTCGGCACCGGTGACTTCCTGGCGCATCTCGTCCGTTATCTGTCCGTCCTTGAGGGTCAGGAGATTGCAGTCGCGCTCCTCGCCCGGCTTGTCTCCCTTGACGACGTATTCACGCTGCTGGATGGTGCTGATGGTGGGGGCGTAGGTGGACGGACGGCCGATGCCCAGCTCTTCGAGCTTGCGCACCAGGCTGGCCTCGGTGTAGCGGGGCGGGTGCTGGCTGAACCGTTCGGTGGCGGTGATGTCGCTGTACGCCAGTGTCTGGCCTGTCTCCAACGGAGGCAGCAGGCCTGCCACGTCCTCATGGCCCTCGGCCTCCTCATCCTGCGAGTCGCGGTAGACGCGGAGGAAGCCGTCGAACTTGACGACCTCGCCCGTGGCGGTGAAGGCTTCGGGGCTGTTGCTGAGCGTGATGGTTGCGGTGGTCTTCTCAAGTTCGGCGTCGGCCATCTGCGAAGCCAGGGTGCGCTTCCAGATCAGCTCGTACAGGCGCTTCTCCTGGTGGGTGCCGTCTATCTTGGATGCCTGCATGTTGGTGGGGCGGATGGCCTCGTGTGCCTCCTGCGCGCCTTTGGTCTTGGTGGCAAAGTGGCGGGTGCAGACGTAGCGGTCGCCCATCAACTGGATGATGGCCTCGCGGCTGCTGCCCAGGGCGAAGTCCGAGAGGTTGACCGAGTCCGTACGCATGTAGGTGATCATACCGGATTCATACAGGCGCTGCGCCACCATCATGGTCTGTGCCACGGTGAAGCCCAACTTGCGGGCCGCCTCCTGTTGCAGGGTGGAGGTGGTGAAAGGAGCCGACGGGCTCTTGCGCAGAGGGCGCGTAGTGATGTCGCCGATGGTGAAAGTGGCCGTCTTGCACAGTTTCAGGAATTCGAGGGCCTCCTCTTTCTTCTTGAAACGATGGGCCAGTTCGGCCTTCAGCTCGGCGGGCTTGCCGTCGGCGCCGGGCACGAGGAATACAGCCGTGACGCGATAGGCGGCCTCCGTCTTGAAGGCGTTGATTTCGCGCTCGCGCTCCACGATGAGACGCACGGCCACGGACTGCACACGTCCGGCGGACAGTGCGGGCTTGACCTTGCGCCACAGGACGGGCGAGAGCTCAAAGCCCACGATGCGGTCCAGCACGCGACGGGCCTGCTGGGCATTCACCAGGTTGAGGTCGATGTCGCGCGGATGTTCGATGGCCCGCAGGATGGCGCTCTTGGTGATCTCATGGAATACGATTCGCTTGGTGTGCTCCGGATTGAGTTTCAGCACCTCGTACAGGTGCCAGGCGATGGCCTCTCCCTCGCGGTCCTCATCGGACGCCAGCCATACGGTGTCGGCCTTCGCGGCCTCGTCTTTCAACTGGCTGACCAAGGCGCGCTTGTCCGCCGGGATTTCATACTCGGGCGCGAAGTCGTGGGCGATGTCTATGCTGAACGCCTTCTTCTTCAGGTCGCGGATATGTCCGTAACTGGACAGCACCTTAAAGTCCTTTCCGAGGAACTTCTCAATAGTTTTTGCTTTTGCCGGAGACTCGACAATGACAAGGTTCTTCTGCATACGTTTTTCCTTTGTTGGTGGCTTCCGCCACGTATTTTGCGGCAAATGTAGGAAAAAAGCCGCTTTCCTCCTTTATAATAAGGAAAGTTTTAGCAAAAAATCAGCATCCTCCCTGCCGGGGGAGGCAAGTTCCGCCTCTCAGGGCTTCAGGCAGCCGATTGGCACGACATAGGTCCCGTCTTCCGGACGCCGGTAGGCATATTCGCCCGCAGCGGTCAGAATCATCCGGAACGCCGGGGCCTTCATCCGGGTCGTATCAATCAGGCCGGCCAATGCGCACAGGGTGGCCGCGCCGTCATTAATCAACGATTGCCCGCCCAGTTTGATTTCTATCAGCCCGTATTGCCCGTTGCGCAAGTGCACCACCGCGTCGCACTCCAGACCGCTCTTGTCCCGGTAGTGATAGACCTTTCCGCCGAGCGCTTCGGCAAAGACCCGCAAATCCCGCACACACATCGCCTCGAAGAAGAAGCCCATCGTGTTCAGATCATTCATCAAGTCGGCCGGTCCCAGTCCCAAAGCCGCCGTAGCGATGGAGGGATCCACAAAATACCGGGTATCAGCCGTGCGGATGGCAGTCTTCGAACGCAGGTTGGGATTCCAGGCCGGCATATCCTCCACCACAAAAATCTTACGCAGCACCTCCAGGTAAGAAACGATGGTACCGTCATCGAGCGTTGCGGCGTCATTGCTCTTCAGGTCCTCGCGTAGTGTCGCCACGGATGCCTGTGTGCCTTGGTGCCGCGCATAGGCCCGCATCAGGCGTTGCACCCTTTCCGAGGCCCGTTTCACGCCGTCGGCCCTCGTGACATCCTCTTTGGTCACCGCGTCATAGTAATCGAACGCCTGTTCCAACGCTGCTTCCTCGGGCAACCCCACAGCCATCGGCCAGCCCCCGCGGCAAATCAGGAAAGCGATATCCGGCAGTTTCAGCGTGTTCCTGGCCAGCAGTTTTTCCGGAGCGGCAAACAAGGCTCCCAGGCTTACCGTGCCGTTCGACTCGCCGGATTCAAACAAAGTCATTGGCCGCATCGTGAGCCAGGCAAACCGCCCCGTGCCCGAATGCTCCCGTTCTTTCTCCGCTTCCCGGTCGGGCACGGCAGAACCGGTCAGGATAAACTGTCCCATCTTGCGCCGGTCATCCACCGTGTAGCGCACGGCATCCCACAGTTTCGGTACAGTCTGCCACTCGTCTATCAACATCGGCACTTCTCCTCCCAAAGCGGCGTCCACATCAATTTCCAACAGGTTCCTGAACTGCTCCTTCACATCGGGCCTCGCCAGCAACACCTTGCTTGCCGCGATTTCCTCGGCGGTGGTTGTCTTCCCGCACCATTTCGGGCCTTCAATTAACACGGCTCCCTTGGCTTGCAGTTTCCTGGCCAGCAAGCCGTCCATGATTCTCGGTCTGTAACTTTTCATTTTCTCCCCTGATTTTTAGGGCAAAGATAAGGGATTTTTAGCAAATTCGGTAATTTGGCACGAATTCATTCGGTAATTTGGCACGAATCCGTTCGGTAATTTGGCACGGATCCGTTCGGCAATTTGGCGCAGATACACAAAGGGCCCTGCCCTTGAAGGGATGGAATCACCTTCTCATCCGGTGACAAAAACAAGCCGAGGATGTGTCATGCCCGGCACAGGGCACACGGATGACACACCCTCGACCACCCCTCTCAGAACCGGAACGTCACCCCGCCCCAGAAGTTGATGCCCTGCGTGGGATAGCACCAGTCATAGCGGTAGTCCTGGTTCAACAGGTTGTCCAGACGGGCATAGACACCGACACCCCGGAAGAGGTCGTAGGTGGCTCCGGCATAGAGGTTGCTGACGGGGTCGATGCCTTCGCCCTCGCGCTCGGCATGGAGATAGCCCACGTGGACACGCAGGGGAGCGACGGGGTGCAACTCCAGACGGAAATCGCCCTCGAACGTAGGCTTGAAGGCCAGTACGCCAGACTCTTCGCCCCCGTCCGGCGACGACCAGCTGCGATAGGTGCCGCGACCGGTGAAGGTAACGATGTCGCGGTAGCTGTACGTCAGTTCGGCGCCGGCGTAGAAGTTGTCCGTGTCCCACGTGGCCAGGGCCAGGCCCAAGCCCGTACCCCAGGGAACGAGGTCGAAGTAGGTGTCATCCTCCAGCATCTGGTAGCCGCCATAGATATGCAGGCCGAAGCCGGAGAGCGTGCCCACGCGGAGCCCTACGGCGGCATTGACCTGCTCGTAGGTGGATTCCAGTTGTCCGGCGGGGTCGGCATAGGGGTTGAGGGCCTCCAGACGGCGGAAGTCGTTCAGCAGGCGGCCGCCCTTGGCCTGGGCATAGAGCACGACGCGGGCGGGGAAGGCATACTGCGCCAGCACGTCGGGCGACACGCGGAATTTCCGGCCGAAGCTGAAGGCGGGATCCACATGCACCCCTGCACGGAGGGTCCAGCCGCCGCGCTCCACGGCATAATAAGGTGTCAGGCTCAGGGCGGTATAGTCTTCATAAAGATTGTTCTGGTAGAACAGGTTGTCCATGCGCAGGGCCACGCCGACGGTCTGTCCGCCGCCCAGGCTGCCCCAAGCCTCGGCCTCGGTGCGGACGGCCACCTCCTGCGCGTCGGCATAGTCGAAGCCCAGCTGGCGCTGGTAGAGCATCAGGTTGGTCTCGGCACGGAACTGCACGGGCAGGCCGTCATCCGTAGAGGCCAGCCCCAGGTGGACGTCGCCCGAAGTGAACTTCTGCTTGCCCGACGCGTAGCCCGGCAGGCGGTTGAAGTTGCGCAGGCCGAAGTGTCCGGCCAGGTTCAGGTCCACGCGGCTGAACCGGTGGGTATAGTCCAGGGCGGCACGGGTGCGGTAGTCGTAGGCATCCCATGTGACCAGGTCTTCCAGTTCGCCGTCCATGCCCTGCACGCCGACGGTCAGGCCCAGGCGGTCGCGGTCGGAGAGGCGGAAGAGGTAGTCGGCATAGACGTCCAGGTTGCCCAGGTTGCCGTAGCCCAGACGGACATAGCCGGGCGTGGCCTTGTCCGGCGTCTCGCGCGCCGCGTAAGACGGCAGGGTGTCGGCGGGGATTTGCGTGGCCGCCACGGGGGCGGTGTCATATTCCACGTTCTTGGGAGTGACCACGGGTTCCTCCACGCGGGGCAGGACGTTCACCTTGGAAGCATCCTGGATGAGGGGGGCGTATTCCTGCTCCACCACGACGGTGCGGGTCAGGGCGGTGTCGGGCTGTTGAGTCTGGGCCGCCAGTCCTGCGGGGAGGAGGAGGGCGGCGAGGGGGATATATCGAATCGGAAACTTCATAATGGTTCTGCGTATAAGTTAAGTAATCGGAATTAAATGAGATTTTATCGGGAATGGCACGCAGATGACGCAGATGACGCAGATGCAACAAATGATCACTGATTATATTTCATTGATGTACAACTGAATAAATCTGCGAGAATCTGTTTAATCAGTGTCATCTGCGTGCCATGAACTTGCTTATTTCAACTTCTCCAGCCGCTCCTCGATCATGGGACGGATGTCGTCGTCCTCCTGGTAGTTCTGTTGCAGGCTGAGGAGGTACTGGCGGGCGTCGAGCTTCTTGTCCTGCGCGGCATAGACGTCGGACAGGAGGATGAAGGTGCGGGCCAGCCAATAGGCGTGCGGGGTGCTGCGGTCGATGTAGTCCAGGGCCTCCTGCTCGGCGGCGGCATAGTCGGCGGTGTCATACAGATGCTGGGCCAGCAGATACTTGGCCTCGGCGCCCTGCAAGGTGCGGGTGTCGGCGGCCAGCTGCCGGAGGTCGGGCGTGGCGGCCTGCCAGTCGGACTGGGCGATATAGGCCTTGGCACGGTCGTAGAGGGCCTCGGTGCGGAGCTCGGGCGTCAGGTTGCTTCCGGCCAGGAGGGCAGTGGCGGCGGAGACGGTGCCGGGGTGGTCCTGCAAGAGGTAGGAACAGCGCAGGGCGCCCGTCTGGCCCAGGCGGCGGCGTTCGGGCGTGGTAGCCTTTTCCTGCAGGCGGAGGTAGTCGGCGCGAGCCTCGTCATACTGCTTGCGGTTGAACAGGACCTCGCCGCGCATCAAGAGGGCTTCCTCGGTGTAGGGGCTGTCGGGATACTCCAGCAAGCGGCCCGTGTGGAGCAAGATGGCCTCCTCGTCGCCCTGCTGGCGGGCAATGGTGCAGAGGTTGTAGTGCGCGCTCAGGCTGAAGGCTCCGTCGGGATAGTGGGCAAGGTAGCGGCCCAGGCTCTCCTTGGCGGGAGCGATGTCGCCCTTCATATAGACCCGTTCGGCGGCGGCGTAGCTCAGGGAGTCCTGCTCGGCAGCCTCGATACGGACGCCTCCGGGCAGTTGCTCCACCAGGCGGGCATAGTCGTCCACGCGGTCGGCGTCGACGTAGATGGACTTCAGGTCGTGCAGGGCCAGGCGGGCCTCCTCGCTGCCGGGATAGCGGGTGACCACGTAGGTGTAGGCCTCGATGGCGCGGTTGTAGTCATTGTCCTGATAGTAGAGCAAGCCAATCTCCGCGGCGGCCTTGCGGCTGACGGGACTCTCCGGATGCTCTTGCAAGAGCTGGCGGAAGACGGCGATGGCCTGTGCGTTCTGCCCTGCCTGCACGTAGGAGCGGCCTTTCTCGTAGAGGGCATCGACGGCGTAGGGCGATTCGGGGTATTTCTCGGCCAGGCGGTCCAGAAGGGAGACCTTGCCGGCATAGTCCTTCTGCAGTCCGGCCACCAGCGCCTGCTGGTAGTAGGAATAGTCGCCCGTGGGCTGGCCCATCTTCTCGGCCGTGGCATAGTGGCGTTTGGCCTCGTCGAAGCGGCGGCCTTGCAGGCAGCAGTCGCCCAGGCGATTCTCGGCGTCGGCCAGGGCAGCGTGGTTCTCGCCCGTTTCCAGACGGACGTATTGGGCGAAGCGGCTCTCGGCTTCGGCATACGCCTTGCGGTGGAAGGCGATGTAGCCCAGGTTGTAACAGGCCAGGGCCACCGTCTCGTCCTTGCGGGTGGAGTGGATGTCCAGGAAACGCTCGAAGTCGGCAGCGGCTTCCGTCATCCGGCCCAGGCGGTAGTAGGACTCGCCGCGCCAGTAGAGGGCATCGGACAGTTCCTGTATCCCGCGGGTGCCGAAGGCGGCGGCAGGCTCCCAGGCGCGGGTGAAGCAGTCGATGGCCCCGGCAAAGTCGGCATTGGCAAAGGCCTGCGTGCCCAGCTGGAAGAGGATGCGGAGCTTGGCGCGTTGTATCATCGGGTCGGGCTGCTTGATGCGCTCGATGGACGCCAGGGCGGCCTCGTAGCTGCGGGTGCTCATATAGACATCGACCAGGTAGGAGCTGACCTTGGGGGCGTATTGCGAATCGGGGAACTCGTTGAGGAAGTTCTCGAAGACGGTGACGGACTCGCCGAAGGCGTCGTAGGCCGTCTCGTGGATGCAGAGGGCGTAGTTGTAGGCGGCCTGCTCCTTGACGGCGCGGTCGGCATCGGACACGGCGGCCTGCTCGAAGGCCATGCGCGCCTTGTTCTTGTCGCCCAGCTGGAGGTAGGCCAGGCCCATGTGGAGGTAGGCGTTCTGCGCCAGGGCATCGTCCACCAGCGTGGCCTCGCCCAGGGCGGCGGGCGCCTCGGCATAGGCGCCGTTGTGGCAACAGGCCAGGCCCAGCATGTAGGCGGCATCGCGGCGCATGCGGTCCGTGCCGTCGCGGTAGGCCTCGAGGGCGGTCATCGCCCCCTGCCAGTCGGCGGCGTGGTAGCGCACGGTACCCACGACGCGCTGCATCTCGGCGGCATGGGCTTCGCCGGGCCAGGCGGAGAGGTAGTTCTGCGCCACGATTTCGGCCTTGTCATACTGCTGCTTGCCCAGGTAGATTTCGGCGATGTAGTAGGGCACGAGGGCCTGGTACTTCTTGTGGCTCTGCAGGCTGAGGAAGGCGGGCAGGGCTTCGTCCAGGCGGCCTTGGGTGTAGCGGATGTAGCCTATATAATAGGTGCAGTCGGCCTCGTAGCGCGCAGAGGTGGCGCGGAGGGTCTCGAACCACACGGCAGCCTGGGTGAGGTTGCCCGTCTGCAGGCAGGAGACGGCCATGCGATAGGTCACGTCGGCGCGCTCCTCCGTGGCCAGCCAGTCCGGACGGACGCTGTCGAAGGCGTCGAGGGCGGCGGCATAGTCCTCGTCAAAGAAACAGGTAGAGGCGATGAGGGCCTGCACGCGGTTGGCGTGGGGCGTGTCCGGATGCCGGTCGAGGAAGTCGCGCAGGATGTCGGCCGCGCGGGGGTCGCCCAGTTCGTAGGCGGCGCAGGCCAGCATATATTCGGCCTCGGCGCGCCGGGACAGGCCGGCGGCGGAGCGTGGCTCGTCGCCGGCCTGGCGCAGGTAGGCCTGCAGGGGAGAGAGGGCGGCGGCATAGGCCCGTTGCGTGAACAGGGCCTTTCCCTCGCGGTAAAGGTCTCGCGGAGCGGGCGTCTTGTCCAGGCTTTGTGCGGAGACAGCCCAGGGGGAGGCGCAGCACAAGGCCGCCAGGCCCAGTATGCGGGTAAGGGATTTCTTCTTCATTGTCAGTTGTGGGATTGATGGGTGGATAATTCATGTTCGAGGAACCTCCCCAGGCCGCGGCGCACGGAGTCGAGGCCGAAGTCCTCCAGGCGGATGTCCCGCAGGGGGAGGAAGAAGGCGTCGGCGGCATCGTCCATGGCGTGGAAGTGTCCCGTGTCGGTCACGGTGCAGCGGAAGAACATGTCCAGCGTGTGCACCAGGAAGCCGGAGTAGAGATAGAGGTTGGGCAGGGAGAAGAGGTACTGTGCCCGGCAGACGTCCAGGCCGGTCTCTTCCTTCACCTCGCGGATGACGCCCTCCTCGCCGGTCTCGAACATGTCGACGAACCCTCCGGGCAGGTCCAGCGTGCCCTTGGCAGGCTCCTTGCCGCGGCGGCACACGAGGAGGTCGCCCTGTCCGTTCTGGATGAGGGCGACGGTGGCCGACGAGGGGTTGAAATAATACGTAAAGCCGCAATCCAGGCAGTGCTTGGACTTGCCGTTGTGCACCTCGAAGCGCGGCGAGCCGCACTTGGGGCAGAACTTGAATTGTGCAAGAGGATGTTCCATAGTGTCGTGACGTTTCCAATAAGTAAGATAGTCGAGGGCAAAGATAGGAAACTTTCTCCGATATCGGGCGGGAAGAAGAGAATTTTCACATTCCGGCACCCGGTTTCCCGGCAAAAACCGCATTGGGGCCGGAGGGGATTCGTCGGGAAAAAGGACGGGCTCCCCTCCAACAAACGTGAAAATCCGGCACTTACCCGCACAAGATGTGTTGATATATCCTAAGACCTGCACCTTTCTGAAGGCGAAGTCTTGTTTTATCTCCCTAAAAGCCTTACCTTTGCAGCCGGAAATACGGGCAGCACGCGCCACGATATCGCCGGGCACGCACCACGATATCGCCGGACACGCGCCATGATATCGGCGGACACGGGCGGCCCCTGCTCCAGACCCTAACCAAACTTTTTTAAATGGCGCGATGCAGTATTCCCCACACCCCTGCATTTATGACATCGAAGCGACGTTTCACCTGCACTCCCGGAGTGCAGCCGATACACATTGTATGAATGTATAATTTATAGAGAATTTGACAAGATTATGATGAAACAGAATCCTTTGGTCAGCGTCATAGTACCCAATTATAATTACGCCCGTTTCCTCCGGCAGCGCATCGACTCCATCCTGCTGCAGGACTTCACGGACTATGAACTTATCTTGTTGGATGATGCCTCCAGCGATGACAGTCGCTCCATCCTGGAATCCTACCGGAGCAATCCGCACACCGCCTGCATTGTCTGCAACGAGCAGAACTCCGGAAGCCCCTTCTCGCAGTGGCAGAAAGGACTCTCGCTGGCACGAGGCAAATACGTGTGGATCGCGGAAAGCGACGATTACGCCGCGTCTTCCTTCCTGCGGGAAACGGTCGACGTCATGGAGCGCCACCCGGAGGCCGTGATATGCTTTGCCGGAAGCTCCCGGATAGACCCCCACGGCCATCTGCTAAAAAAGGACAACGACTACTGGTCCCGCAATCCGATGCTGCACAGACGGGGCTACCGCGTGCTGGACGGCATGGCCTACATCGTCCATAACCTCTATTGGAGAAACTACATCTACAACGCCAGCGGCGCCCTCTTCAAGAAGGACGCGCTGAAGGACGTGGACCTCTCGTCGTGCACAGCCATGCACTGCTGCGGCGACTGGCTGTTCTGGGCCAAACTGGCGGCACACGGACAGGTGATCGAAATCTACAAGAAACTGAACTACTTCCGCAGCCACGAGGTCAGCGCCTCGACCCAGGGCAGACGGACCGGCACCGCCCTGAAAGAAGACTTCCGGGTGGTCAAGGACCTGGAAGAGGCCTTCCCGACCATAGGCATCTACCGCCGCACCCTGAGACGGGGACAGTTCTACAAGCACATCCGCCGCATGCACGCCTCGCCGACCGTCAAGCAAGAACTGTTCGACGCGCTGAACGACACGCTGGGCGGCAGCATGAAGGACTATCTGCTGGAAAGGGCCAACCGCTACGCAGGCTTCCTCTGCCCGTTCCTGCTGACTGACAAACGGCACAGACTGTAAACCCGGACGCAGCGATGAAAGCACGAAAACTTGCCATCGTCCTTCCGGCCTACAAAGGCCGTTTCCTGAAGGACACTCTCGACTCGATTGCCGCGCAGACGTGCCAGGACTTCACCCTGTACGTAGGCGACGACGCCAGCCCCGAACCCCTGCAAGCGATAGTCCGGGCCTATGCCTCGCGCATCCAGGTGGTCTACCACCGTTTCGATGACAACCTGGGCCGCAAAGACCTCGTGGCCCACTGGGAACGCTGCATCGCCCTGTCCACGGAGCCCCTCGTGTGGCTCTTCTCGGACGACGACCTGATGCCGGCCGACGGTGTGGAACGGGTTCTGGCCGCCGCAGCCACGACAGGCCCGGACCGCGTCATGTTCCGCCTCCCCTTGCAGGTGGTGGACGCGGACGGACGGGTGAAGTTCCGCAACCGCCCCCTGCCTGCCGGACGGACCAGCGGCTACGACCTGCTGCTGGCCAAGATGGAAGGACGGCTGCATTCGGCCGCCATCGAATATGTGTTCAGCCGCGACGTCTGTCAAGGCGCAGGCGGCTTTGTACACTTCCCGATGGCCTGGTGCTCGGACGACGCCTCGTGGGCCGCTTTCGCCGACTATGCGGGAGGCATCATCCCCGTGCCCGGCGACCCGGTGTGCTGGCGCAACGCCGAGGGGAGCAACATCAGCAACACGGCCGCCTACAACGCCGAAAAGCTGCACGCCCTCATCCTGTTCCTGCAATGGCTGAAGGAGAAGTATCCCGACCACTGCGGCGACAAGCGGCTCCGGCGGGCACTGTACGCCTATCTGGCCACCAACCTGCGCCAGTCCATACAGGGCCACTTCAGCCTGATGCAACTCCAACGGCTGGTACGCGCCACCCGGCACATAGACACCCGGGCTGCGGGGAAGGTCTGGCTGCATCACGTACTCAAAATCCAATCACTGATATGAAGAAAAAGATTCTGTTCATCACCCCCTATGTCCCCTACCCGCTGAACTCCGGCGGCAACCAGGCATTCTTCCACATGGTGGATTACATCCGGAGCCGGATGTCCGTGTCCATCCTGCTCTATCCCAGGCACTCGGCCGAGATGGACAACGTCAAGGCCCTGCAGGCGAAATGGCCCGACGTGACGTTCCACCTCTACCGCCCGCAACCGGAGAAGCCCGTGACCAACGCCCCCCGGGTGAAACATCCGCTCTACCTGAAGTGGCTGCTCAAGGCCCACGCCTCGCTGGGCCGCAAGATACGCCGGCAGCAACAGAAGATTGTCCAGCCGGAAGGGACTCCCAGCGACTGGGTGCGCGCCAAGTCCACGCTGCCCATGTCCATCTTCGGAGGGCTGGAGGCGGGGTACGTGAACTACGTGGCCCAGGTGGCCCGCTCCGGATTCGACATCGTGCAAGTGGAGTTCTTTGAAATGATTTCACTGGGCTACGTCCTGCCGGAGAATGTGGAGACCATCTTCGTGCACCACGAACCGCGCTACGTCCGCAACAACAACGAGATGCACCTTTTCCATACAGTGACCGACATGGACCGCCTGCTGTATGGCGTGTCCCGCGACTATGAGCGGGCAGCCCTGTGCCGCTACAAGCATCTCATCACCCTGACCGAAGTGGACCGCCGGCTCCTGGCCGACTTCATCGGCCGGGCGGACCACATCCACGTCTCGCCCGCCGTGGTCAGCCTGCCCGAAGAGACAGCCCGCACCTTCCACCCGGCCACGACGCACCGGCTGACCTTCGTGGGCAGCGAAGACCATTACCCCAACCTGGATGCTGTCCTCTGGTTCTGCCACGAGGTTGTCCCCCTGCTACGGCAGAAAGGATTCAAATTCACCTTCCAGGTCATCGGCCACTGGCGCAGCCCGTATGTACAGTCACTGAAGAAAGACTGTCCGGAACTGGAACTCACGGGCTACGTCGATGACCTGCACGGCTTCCAGCAAGGCAGCGTCGCCCTGGTGCCCATCCGCATCGGGGCAGGCATGCGCATGAAAATCATGGACGCCATATCGGCCGGCGTGCCTTTCGTGACAACCCCCAAGGGCGTGGAAGGACTGGACTTCCGGGATGGCGAAGAATGCCTGACAGCCCTCGACCCCGCGGCCTTTGCCGACGCCGTCATCCGCCTGTCCGACGACACCGGACTGCAGGAACGGCTGAGCGTCCAGGCCTGGAAACGCCTGAACGAACTGTATGACTTCCCCCAACTGCTGCGCACCCGAATGGCCATCTACGACAGCCTGCCCAAAGCAGGCGCCCAATAACAGCTTTCAAAAAGCGGACAGGAAGCGGACAAACATGAAATCACCATTTAATATGGGAAAGGCATGGGTCCGCTTCCATTTTTTTCGTACCTTTGCAGCCTCATACAACCCGTAGTTCTTATGCTAAAACAGTTTTTCTCGCTGCTGGGCCGCTACATCAGGCCCTACCGCAGATATGTGACATGGGCCGTTATCCTGAACTTCGTGTCGCAGTGGCTCAACGTATTCTCGTTCATGGCCATCATCCCCATACTGAACATCCTGTTCAAGATAGACTCCAAGGTCTATCACTACCAGGAGTGGGACTGGAACCACCTGGACAAGGACGTACTCATCAACAACGCCTACTGGTGGATCAATCAGTTCATCAGCGAGCACGGCGCCTTCCTGACGCTGGTCATGCTGGGCATGACGCTCATCCTGATGACCCTGCTGAAGACGGCCGGCTACTTCGCCTCGTCCGCCGTGATGGTCCCCCTGCGCACGGGCATCGTGCGCGACATCCGCATCGAGGTCTACAACAAGGTGCTGCGCCTGCCGCTGAGTTTCTTCTCCGAAGAGCGCAAGGGCGACATCATCGCCCGCATGAGCGCCGACGTCACCGCCGTGGAGAACTCCCTGACCAGCTCCATCGACATGCTGCTGCGCAACCCCATCGCCCTCATCATCTATTTCTCCACCCTGTTCACCATCAGCTGGCAGATGACGCTGTTCGTCATCATTGTCCTGCCCTTCGCCGGATGGGTGATGGGCGTGGTCAGCCGCAAGCTGAAACGGCAGTCGTCCACCGCCCAGGCACAATGGGGCGACATCATGTCGCAACTGGACGAAACGCTGGGCGGCCTGCGCATCATCAAGGCCTTCCTGGCCGAGAAGAAGATGTCGCTCCGCTTCACCAAGACCAATGACGACTACCGCAAGGCCATGAACGACATGGTCATCCGCCAAAGCTCGGCCCACCCCATGAGCGAGTTTCTGGGCACGTGCGTCATCGTCATCGTGCTGTGGTTCGGCGGCTCGCTGATCCTGGGCACGGACTACGCCCCGATGGACGCCGCCACGTTCGTCTTCTACATGATTATCCTCTACAGCATCATCAACCCGCTGAAGGAATTCGCCAAAGCCTTCTACAACGTCCCCCTGGGCCTGGCCAGCATGGACCGCATCGACATGATCCTGAAGGCGGAGAACCCCATCAAGAACCCGGCCAATCCCCTGCCGCTGAAGGACTTCGAAAGCCGGATAGAGTTCCGCGACGTCAGCTTCAGCTACCTGGAGGGACGCCCCGTGCTGAAGCACATCAACCTCACCGTGCCCAAGGGCAAGACCATCGCCCTGGTGGGACAGTCCGGCTCGGGCAAGTCCACGCTGGTGGACCTCGTGCCGCGCTACCACGACGTCTGCGAAGGCTCCCTGCTCATCGACGGCAAGAACGTGAAGGACGTCTCCATCCCAAGCCTGCGCGCCCTCATCGGCAACGTCAACCAGGAGGCCATCCTCTTCAACGACACCTTCTACAACAACATCACCTTCGGCGTGGAGAACGCCACCATGGAACAAGTGGTCGAGGCGGCCAAGATTGCCAATGCCCACGACTTCATCATGGAGACGGAGAAAGGATATGACACCATGATCGGCGACCGCGGCGGACGCCTGTCCGGCGGCCAGCGCCAGCGCGTCAGCATCGCCCGCGCCATCCTCAAGAACCCGCCCATCCTCATCCTGGACGAAGCCACCTCGGCCCTCGACACGGAGAGCGAACGACTGGTGCAGGAGGCCCTGGAACGCCTGATGAAGTCGCGCACCACCATCGCCATCGCCCATCGCCTCAGCACCATCCGGGGCGCGGACGAAATCTACGTCATGCACGAGGGCGAAATCGTGGAGCAGGGCACGCACGAAGAGCTCATCGCCCTGAACGGATACTACAAGAAGCTGAACGACATGCAGAGTCTGTAAGTAACCATTGACAAACGGGAAAGTGAGAGGTGCAAACGGTTCAAAGAGTTATTCCTCTTTCGCGCAACCGGCCATCGTCAATTGTCAATTTTTAATTGTTAATTGTCCATTGACGCTTGCAACATGTCAAACTTTCCCCTACCTTTGCGGAAACATTGAAACGTACCGATACCGGAAAACATCAAATCAACAGATATGGATACAAGCAAGATTGTGGGCGAGAAAATCAAATCGCTCCGCGAAAACCGCAACATCTCGACGGAAGAGCTGGCACAACGCTCCGGCCTGGCCGTCGAACAAGTGGAACGCATCGAAAACAACATCGACCTCCCGTCGCTCGCGCCGCTCATCAAGATAGCCCGCGTGCTGGGCGTCCGGCTGGGCACCTTCCTCGACGACCAGGACGAGACGGGACCCGCCGTCTGCCGCCGTGCCGAGGCAGGAGACACCATCAGCTTCAGCAACAACGCCATACAGAGCCGCCGCCACATGGAGTACCACTCGCTGGCCAAGTCGAAGGCCGACCGGCACATGGACCCCTTCATCATCGACGTGGACGCCACCGAGGACCAGGACTTCGTGCTCTCCTCGCACGAGGGCGAGGAATTCATCTACGTCCTCCGGGGCCGCATGGAGATCAGCTACGGCAAGAACACCTACCTGCTGGAGGAGGGCGACAGCATCTACTACGACTCCATCGTGCCCCACCACGTGCATGGCTACCAGGGAGAAGCCGCACAGATACTGGCCGTGGTCTACACGCCGGCCTGACGCACCGGCACGGACTTCAACATACATACAACAACCTCCAAACAAGAACCACACTATGGCAGTAAAAATAGCTTTCTTCGACGCGAAGGACTACGACCGCGAATCGTTCAACCGCGAGAACCAAACGAGAGACTACGACATACATTATTATAAAGACCGTCTCTCCGCCCATACGGCCGAACTGGCCCGGGGCAAGGAGGTGGCATGTATCTTTGTCAATGCCGAATGCGACGCGCATGTAATCGGTCTGCTGAAGGAATACGGCGTGAAGCTCATCGCTTTGCGTTGCGCCGGCTTCAACAATGTAGACGTGCAGGCAGCCAAAGACGCAGGGATACGAGTAGTACGAGTCCCCGCTTATTCGCCACATGCCGTGGCCGAGTACGCCGTCACGCTGATGCTCTGCCTCAACCGCAAAGTCTACCGTTCGGTGTATCGCACGCGCGAGGGCAACTTTAAACTGAAAGGACTGATGGGATTCGACATGTACGGAAAAACCGCCGGCATCGTGGGAATGGGAAAGATTGCCAAAGAACTTATCAAGATTCTGCGCGGGTTTGGCATGAACATCCTGGCCTACGACCCCTTCCCCGACCAAGCCTTTGCCGATGCCCACCAGACGCGCATTGTGACTTTGGAGGAGCTTTATGCCGGCAGCGACATCATTTCCCTACATTGCCCGCTGACGGACGACACACGTTTCCTAGTGAACAGCCAAAGTATCGCCCAGATGCGACGCGGTGTCATGATTATCAACACAGGACGCGGAAAACTTATCAAAACAGGCGACCTGATCGAAGGATTGCGCAGCGGGCAGGTAGGTTCGGCCGGACTGGACGTCTACGAAGAAGAACAAAACTACTTCTATGAGGACCGCAGCGACAAGATGATTGATGACGACAAACTGGCCCTCCTATTGATGATGCCCAATGTCATCCTGACTTCGCACCAAGCCTTTTTTACCCGCGAAGCCATGCATAATATTGCTGCCACCACCCTTGATAACATCGCCGACTGGACAGCAGGACGCGAACTGAAAAACGAAGTAAAATGAACACATCCGATCCTATTTCTGACGGACAGCCGATGTTGTCCGAACGCACCCTCGGCCAATGGCTGGAACATTGGGCCATGACCACCCCGGACAAAGAATACATCGTCTACTCCGACCGCAACCTGCGCTTCACGTGGAGCCAGTTCAACCGGCGCGTGGACGACATGGCGCGCGGGCTCATCGCCATCGGCGTCACCCGCGGCACACACGTGGGCATCTGGGCCGCCAACGTGCCCGACTGGCTCACCCTGCTCTATGCCTGCGCCAAGATAGGGGCCGTGTATGTGACGGTCAACACCAATTACAAACAGGCAGAACTGGAATACCTCTGCAAGAACTCGGACATGCACACCCTCTGCATCGTCAACGGCGAGAAGGACAGCGACTTCGTCCAGATGACCTACACGATGCTGCCCGAACTGCGCACCTGCCAGCGCGGACACCTCAAGAGCGAACGCTTCCCCGCCATGCGCAACGTCGTCTACGTGGGCCAGGAGAAATACCGCGGCATGTACACCACCCACGAGCTGCTGCTGCTGGGCGACAACGTGGACCCCTCGCGGCTGGAGCAGCTGAAGGCGCAGGTGACCTGCCACGACGTGGTGAACATGCAGTACACCAGCGGCACCACCGGCTTCCCCAAGGGCGTGATGCTGACCCACTATAACATCGCCAACAACGGCTTCCTGACGGGCGAACACATGCGGTTCACGCAGGACGACAAACTCTGCGTCTGCGTCCCCCTGTTCCACTGCTTCGGCGTGGTGCTGGCCACGATGAACTGCCTGACACACGGCTGCACCGAGGTGATGGTGGAGCGCTTCGACCCGCTGGTGGTCCTGGCCTCCGTCCACAAGGAGCGTTGCACGGCCCTCTACGGCGTGCCCACCATGTTCATCGCCGAGCTGAACCACCCGATGTTCGACATGTTCGACCTCTCCAGCCTGCGGACGGGCATCATGGCCGGCTCGCTCTGCCCCGTGGAACTGATGAAGCAGGTGGAGGAGAAGATGTTCATGAAGGTGACCAGCGTCTACGGCCTGACGGAGACCTCGCCGGGCATGACGCACAGCCGCATAGATGACCCGGCCGAAGCGCGCTACAACACCGTGGGCCGCGACTTCGAGCACACCGAGGTGCGCGTCATCGACCCGGAGACGGGCCGGGAATGCCCCGTCGGCACGCAGGGCGAGATGTGCTGCCGCGGCTACAACGTGATGAAAGGCTACTACAAGAACCCGGAGGCCACGGCCGAGGTGATAGACCGGGACGGCTTCCTGCACAGCGGCGACCTGGGCGTGAAGGACGCTGAGGGCTACTACCGCATCACCGGCCGCATCAAGGACATGATCATACGCGGCGGCGAGAACATCTACCCGCGCGAAATCGAGGAGTTCCTCTACCAGCTGCCGGGCGTGAAGGACGTGCAGGTGGCCGGCATCCCCTCGAAGAAATACGGCGAGGCGGTGGGCGCATTCATCATCCTGCACGAGGGCGTCACGATGGACGAGATGGACGTGCGCGAATTCTGCATGGGCAAAATCTCGCGCTACAAGATACCCAAGTACATCTTCTTCATCAAGGAATTCCCCATGACGGGCAGCGGCAAAATCCAGAAGTTCAAGCTGAAGGACCTGGGGCTGCAACTCTGCCGGGAGAAGGGCATCGAAATCATCTGACGCGCCCCGTGCCGGCAGGGAACTGTCCAGAAGACTATCACAACATATTATTATTCCAAATTTACTAAAACCAATTCAAGTATGAACAAACTGACCAAGTACGCCTGCTTGCTGACGGCCACGTTAGGCCTGGCAGCCTGCTCGGGCGGCAAAGTGCAGGGCAGCTACGACATCGTTCCGTTGCCCAACGAGATGAATGAACAGGGCAGTGCCCCGTTCGTGTTGACATCGTCCACCACCATCGGCTATACCGAGGGTGACACCGTGCTCCAGCGCGTGGCCAACTACCTGGCCGGATACATCCAGGACGCCACGAGCAAACTGCCCAAGGTACAGGCCGGCGAGGGCGGCATCCAGCTCTCCGTGGCACAGGACATTGAGAACCCCGAAGGCTACCGCCTGACCGTCGCACAGGATGGCATCGAGATTGCCGGCGGCTCGCCCGCAGGCGTGTTCTACGGCGCACAGACGCTGCGCAAGTCCATCCCCGCCAGCGCCCAGGGCATGGACATCGAGCTGCCCGCCGTGCAAATCAACGACGCCCCCCGCTTCGCCTACCGCGGCCTGCACTTCGACGTGTCGCGCCACTTCTTCCCGGTGGACTCCGTGAAGCGCTTCATCGACATGCTGGCGCTGCACAACATGAACCGCCTGCACTGGCACCTGACCGACGACCAGGGCTGGCGCATCGAAATCAAGAAATACCCCAAGCTGACGGAAATCGGCTCGCAGCGCAAGGAGACCGTCATCGGCCACAACAGCGGCAAGTATGACGGACAGCCCTACGGCGGCTTCTACACGCAGGACCAGATCCGCGACGTCATCCGCTACGCCGAGGAACGCTTCGTCACCATCGTGCCCGAAATAGACCTGCCGGGCCACCAGCTGGCTGCCCTGGCCGCCTATCCGGAACTGGGCTGCACGGGCGGACCGTATGACGTATGGACCATGTGGGGCATCGCCGACGACGTCATCTGCGCCGGCAACGACCAGGCCATGCAGTTCCTGGAGGACGTCCTGGCCGAAGTCATCGACCTCTTCCCCTCGGAATACATCCACGTGGGCGGCGACGAATGTCCCAAGGTGCGCTGGGAGAAGTGTCCCAAGTGCCAGGCCCGCATCAAGGCCCTGGGCATCCGCAGCGACCGCGAACACACGAAGGAGATGTACCTGCAGAGCTACGTCATCAGCCGCATGGAGAAATTCGTAGAGAGCAAGGGACGCCACATCATCGGATGGGACGAAATCCTGGAAGGCGGACTGGCACCCAACGCCACCGTGATGAGCTGGCGCGGAACGGCCGGCGGCATCAAGGCAGCCCAGATGAAGCACGACGTCATCATGACGCCCAACAACTTCCTCTACTTCGACTACTACCAGAGCACGGACACGGAGAACGAGCCTATCGCCATCGGCGGCTATGTGCCCGTAGAGAAGGTATATTCCTTCGAGCCCACCGACGGCATCCCCGAGGAATACCAGCAGTACATCATCGGCGTGCAGGCCAACCTGTGGACGGAGTACATCCCCACGTTCAGCCAGGTGGAATACATGGAAATGCCGCGCATGGCTGCCCTGGCCGAAGTGCAGTGGAGAGACAAGGACCAGCAGAAGGACTACAACGAATTCCTGCCCCGCCTGGTGCGCTTCACCGAACTGTATGACCAGCAGGGCTACAACTACGCCAAGCACATCTTCGACATCCACGCCGACATCACGACCGACAGCGAGAGCGGCGAGGTGGTGGTGACCATGACCACCCAGGGCAAGGGCGACATCCACTACACGCTGGACGGCACCGAACCCACGGCGGCCAGCCCCAAGTATGAGGCACCCGTGCGCATCAAGCAGAATGCCGAGCTCAAGGCCGTAGTCATCCGTCCCGACGGCGGAAAGAGCCGCCTGTTCAGCGAGAAAATCGTCTTCAACAAGGCCACGACCAAGGCCGTCACCCTGCGCGAGGCCCCGAGCAAGGGCTATGACTTCAACGGCGGCGTGGAGCTGACCGACGGCCTCGTGGGCGGCGAGAACTACAAGACCGGCCGCTGGCTGGGCTTCCAGGGCAAGGACATGGACGCAGTGATTGACCTGAAGGAGCCGACCGAGTTCAGCAAGGTGTCCTTCAACACCAACGTGGTGAAGGGCGACTGGATCATGGAGACCGCAGGCATCACCGTCAAGGTGTCCGACGACGGCAAGGCCTTCAAGGAGGTTTACTCCCAGTCCATCCCCGCGATGAAGAAGGACGACAAGGACGGTATCTATCCGCACGAAATCAGCTTTGACCCCGTCACGGCCCGCTACGTGGAGGTCATCGTCAAGAGCGCAAAATTGCCCGCCTGGCACGGCGGCAAGGGTCATCCGGCTTTCGTCTTCGTGGACGAGATTGTCCTGGAATGACGTGAGCCACGGGCCTAAGGCTTGATGAAAGCCTCCCAAAAGGAAAGAGGGAATGTCGACTCAGTGCCGACATTCCCTCTTTTCCTTTCTGCGTCCGTCCAGTCCGTCTTTTTATCCGATGTATAGGTTCAGCTCCAGATACAGGTAGTCACGCCCGTCCTTCTTACCGGTCTCGAACTGGATTTTGTCTTCCCGGGCCAGCCAACCGATGGCCGCGTTAAGGTCGCGGTCGGACAGGCCCGTGGCTTCTTTCAATTCGTTATACTCCCATCTGCGGTTATGGTCCAACAGGCGCCATACTATTCCCGCATGTTTGCCGATACTTTGTGCATCCATGACAGTGTCATTTTAGAGTTAAATTTAACAGCTTTGTTGTAAATTGTCAGTCAAAGGTAATGAAATCCTCCAATTCCGACAACAGACATTCTATCTTTAATAACTATTAACCAAGGAGAGCGCCTTATAGGTCAGTCCTCTTCCTTGGCAGGATACTCCATGTTTGCCGGGGTCATCCGCTCCAGCACCTCGTGCAGATACTTGCCTGCCTCCCAGCGGGCCATGGGGAGGTCGTGCAGCAGGTAGTTGCCGCAGTCCTGGGGGGCCGCGCCGGGCACTTCGCCCTCATACTGGGCAATGAAGCGGAAGGTGTCCTGCATCAGGGGCAGGATGTCGGCAGGAGTGAGGTCGCCGCGCATCAGCAGGTAGTTGCCCGTCAGGCAGCCCATGGGGCCCCAATAGACGATGCGGTCCTGCCACTCGGGACAGTTGCGCAGGTAGGTGGCAGCCAGGTGCTCGATGGTGTGCAACGCGCCGGGATGAAGGGCCGGCTCGCGGTTGGGTTCCTTCATGCGGATGTCGAAGGTGGTGATGACTTCGCCGCCCACCTCGTCGCGGCGGGAAACGTAGATGCCTCGCAGGAGGCGGATGTGGTCGATGGTGAAACTGGGAATCTTCTTCATAAGTGATGAGTGATTAGTGATTAGCGATGAGTGGTTAGTGATAAGTGGTTAGTGATGAGTGGTTAGTGATAAGTGGTTAGTGATGAGTGGTTAGTGATAAGTGGTTAGTGATGAGTGGTTAGCGTTCAGTAACCCCATACTAATCACTAATCACTAATCGCTAATCACTAATCACTTCAAGAAATGCCTTCGTGGCGTGGAACGAGCGGTCGGCCACGGTGCCCCAGAAGTCGAGGTACTGTTGCCAGTGTCCCTCGCTGCCCGGCGTGTCGCTGACGATGCGGAAGCTGATGAAGGGCACCTTATATAAGTAGCACGTCTGCGCGATGGCGGCAGACTCCATGTCCACGGCCTGCACGTCGGGGAAGGCGGCACGGATTGCGTCCAGCTTGGCGCGGTCGGTGATGAACTGGTCGCCCGTGCAGATCAGGCCGCAGTGTATGCGGCTCTCCAGGCCCCCGGCTTCGGACAGGCGGCGGGCACAGGCCAGCAGACGGGGGTCGGCCTCGAACACGGCGGGCAGGCCCTGCACCTGTCCGTAGGCATTGCCGTCGCCGCACCACACGTCATGATATGCCACGCGGGCACCGGCCACGACATCCGTCACCTGCAGCCCTTCGCCCGTACCGCCGGCCACACCCGTGCTGACGATGCAGTCGGGGGAGAAACGGCGGATCAGTTCGGCGGCGCCCAGGGCGGCGTTCACCTTGCCGATGCCGCAGCGGGTCAGGACCAGGGTATTGGCGCCCAGACGGCCTTCCACGTAACTATATAGTCCGCACGACTGTTCGTGCGCCTCCTCGAGGTGCGAGGCCAGACGGGCGTGCTCGTCCTCCATTGCGTTGATGACTCCTATCTTCATGAGTTTGTGAGTTATTGGGTTTATGAGTTCTTGAGTTTATTTCGCGGGGCAAAGGTACGACAATAAATGAAGAATGAAGAATAGAGGAATGAAGAATTGTGGCACGAGGGCATCACTTAACGCCCGATTTATTTTCGTGTGCGCCGGGTTTGCGCTATCTTTGTGCCCCGGATAGAGGGACTTATCCTCCGTCCATCATTCTTCATTTTTTTAATTTTTCATTCAACATGAAACGACTTCTTCCCGACATTCTCGTCATCGTGGCTTTCGCGCTGCTGTCTTTCGTCTACTTCTTCCCTGCGGACACGGAGGGACGCATCCTCTTCCAGCACGACACGGAGGCGGGCGCCGGCGCCGGCCACGAGGCGCAGGAATACTACGAACGCACGGGCGAACGCACCCGCTGGACCAACACGATGTTCGGCGGCATGCCCACGTACCAGATTTCCCCCTCGTATGACTCCACCCGCCCCCTGTCCTGGGCGCAACGCGTCTACCAGCTCTTTCTGCCCAACTACGTCTATCTGACGTTCATCATGATGCTGGGCTTCTACATCCTGCTGCGGGCCTTCGGCATCCCGGCGTGGTATGCGGGCATCGGCGGCGTGCTGTGGGCCTTCTCGTCCTACTTCTTCATCCTCATCTCCGCCGGACACATCTGGAA
>DHKFC23501__coassemble_1218_pt1 | contig 22655 bp, 17 predicted proteins | sample DHKFC23501__metabat2_low_PE_030 | metagenome-assembled genome bin DHKFC23501
ACGACTATCTGAAGAAGCCGTTCGGCATGCAGGAACTCATTGTGCGCATCAAGGCACTGGCAGGACGTGTCCTATCCCCCACTCAACCGCCCCGCGCCCAAGCCCTGTTCGAGATTGGGGATTATATCTTCACCCCCCGCACCCAACAACTGCTGCACCAGGGGACAACGGCCGAACTCTCTCACCGCGAAAGCGAAATCCTGCGCCGCCTGTGCGAACGCCGGGACCAGGTGGTGGAGATGCGCGACATCTTGTTGGAGCTGTGGGGCGACGACTCGTTCTTCAACCAGCGCAGCCTGCATGTGTTCATCACCAAGCTGCGCCATAAGCTGAACCGGGACAAACGGGTGCGCATTGTCAATGTGCGGGGCATCGGCTACAAACTGATTGTGAGCTGAAGCAGCATAGACACACGACATTCATTGGACAATGACAACCACGGGATTATCCTCCTCGCCGATGTCCAGCAACGGCTTCAAGGCCGGATGGTCCTTGGCTTCGGGATGTTCGTCCAGCCAAGGCAAAATCTTTTCGGGCCAGACGAGGGAAGCAAATTCGCCCTGCTCGCTGCAGGAAGACGGATGGAAAGGCAGGAAGCCGGTCAGGTCGTCCGTCAAGCCGTCCGCTTCGGGAGCCATGCGGACAGTACCGTCCGTCTTGTCGTAGATGCCGTTCAAGGTCTTTTCCAACTCCTCCACGCATTGGAAGAAGAGAGCGTTCCGGCCTTCCAGTTCGAAAACGGTAAACAGCTTGCCGTTGAGGTCGCGCGATTCCCATTCTCCCGTCAGCCGCACGCCACGGTCGCCCATGTCAAAGAATGCATAAGGAGCAAGTTCACCCGCGGCAGAAACCGTATAGAGGGTGTCGTTGAAAGGCTCCTTGAAACGCAGCCGGCCGTCTTGCCTCCACAGCGGACAGATGCCCGCCAGGTTGGCGGAGGTGGAGCCGTCGTTATAGCGGATGAGGATGGAGGCAGCTTCGCCAAACTTCACGACGCTGATGCTGGCAATGTCTGACACGGTCATGGCGGAGAGGGCCGGCAGACGGCTGGGCACGGTGTCGGCCAGTTGTCCGTCCGCACTGAAGAGCAACAGGGCATTGTTATGCGTGTTTTGACGGCCCACGTTGGCGTAATAGCCCACCAACAGCGTGTCCACGAAACTATAATTCGACGGCATGGCGTTCAGCGGCGCCGGGGTGGGAACGGTGACGCTGCCGTGATACCCGCCTTGCGCATCGTACTTCTGGAGCAGGTTGGGCTGGCGCATGAAGTAGAGCAGTCCGTCCCGGTCATTATAGGTAAATTCCGTGTTCGAATAGCCCTGCGGGTCATCACCCACGTGACCGATGCGGGCAATGAAACGGCCCGTTTCCCGGTCGAAACTGAGGCAACTGCTTCCGAACGTGGCAATCAGGTTCTTCCCACAGACCCGGATTTGGGCGTTATCGCCGACAAAGCACGAATCGCCTGTCTCCAGCGGCACATATCGCACGGTCTGCCCCAGTTGCGACACCTTCAGTTCAGTGGGGTGACTAATGGCATTCTTCACATCAATAACGGCAAGGCCGTCCTCCGCCGTCTTCGGATTGCCGCCACAGGCTGCCAGCAGGCAGGCTACAAGGACGGCAGCTATTTCTTTCTTTCTCATAAGATGGTTGTTTTGGATTTAGCAAACGCAAAGGTAGGCAATATTCCCGGAGGATATCCCCGCCGTAGAGGAATATTTTATAACCCGCAAAACAGTGTCACCAGAAACGGCACACTGAAATCCACCAGAAACCCGTGAAAGATGGACACAATGACAAACCGCTGCCCGGACGCCTGCACAATGATGGGCAGGGTCGTATCCATGGTCGTGGCCCCTCCGGCCGCGATGGGAGCCAACGGGCCGAACCACCGCGCCAGCAACGGAGCCAGCAGGAGGGTAAGGATCTCACGGGTGATATTGGCCAGCAGTGCTACCGTGCCCAATTCTGCCCCCTTATACTCCGTGATAAAAATAGAGGAGAGAGAGTAATAACCGAAACCGGCTCCTACAGCCAGGCAGTCGCCCGCCGAACGATGAGCCAGGCACAGACTGACCACCAACGCGCCCGCCAGTGTACCCAGGATGGTACCTGCGGGCAGCAACGCCAGCCGGGGACTGAGCGAACGGAAATTGCGCAGTGTCTGCTGATCGCTGCCCAGACCAATGCCCACGCAACACATCAGCGCACAAAGAGCATAGAAGCTGATGTCCGTCTGTGACAAGTCGACGGGAAACACATGTCCCAGTCCGCACACCACGCCCAACAAGAAGAATCCCACAATGACCAGGCTACCCTTCATGACGTTCCTCCTTTCCTCTGCCTGCCACCACCTTCCATAACCCCCACGCCGCCAGCGCGCTGCCCAAAGTGGCGCCCACAGCAATGACCAGCGCCTCCAGCCCCAGCGTATGCAGACTGCGGATGATGCGTTCGTTGCCACCCACCTCGACACCCAGGAGGAAAAGCAGCAACCAAATGAGGGGTGTGATGCACCGCCGGACCACCTGAATCCGGCGTTCACGCAGCAGCCATCCCGCCAGGATACCTGCCAACATAAGTGTGATGACAATAAACATGCGCTTGTTCTGAGATTTTAGGCGGCAAAGATACGCAGAATCGGGACAAAGACGTATCTTTGCCACCATGTTATTGCCCTATTATATAAAAGATACAATAGAAGCCGGTTGCGACGAGGCCGGCCGTGGTTGCTTGGCGGGAGCAGTCTATGCCGCCGCAGTTATCCTGCCTCCGGACTTCCGCAACGAACAGCTGAACGACTCCAAACAACTGACCGACCGCCAACGGCGCGCCCTGCGCACGGTCATCGAACGCGAGGCCGTGGCATGGGCCGTAGGTGTGGTGTTGCCCGCAGAAATCGACCGAATCAACATTCTCAATGCCTCCATCCTGGCCATGCATCGTGCCGTCGACGCCCTGCGTGTGCGCCCCGCCCATCTATTGATAGACGGCAACCGTTTCCGCAGCTATCCCGGCATTCCCCATACGACCCTTGTCAAGGGAGACGGCAAGTATCTGTCCATTGCCGCAGCCTCCATCCTGGCCAAAACTTGCCGCGACGACTATATGCTACGCCTGCATGCCGAATATCCCGATTACGGATGGGACCGCAACAAGGGCTATCCCACGGCGGAACATCGGACCGCCATCGCCGCACATGGCACCACGCCTTATCATCGCCTGTCCTTCCATCTGACGGGAGACGGACAGCAGACCCTGAATTTCGAAGAATAGACGGGCCTCACCCATTCCCACTTAATCCCCTTTTTATGCATTTTATATTGCATATTGATATACATATCACACGCCCCATATAAAAGAACGCCCTTGTTTCCTGTCAAACTGTTTAAATCAGGCGTGTGTGTGTCGGGCACAACTTTCTTGTTAAAAAAGCAAGAATCCAGCCTGCTACATGAATAAATTTGCCCAAAACCTTGTTAATGTGTGAAGAACTCTTTATATTTGCAAACTGAGAGCAGTAAAACTATTTATTAATCGGAACCTGCTTATCTGATAACAGTTCCACTAAATTATTTTTATCGATTATGAAGACATTTGTATCTGCGGCACGTGTTGCTATGGTTCTTGCACTTTGTGCACTCTTTTCCTCACCGGCCTTCGCACAAGAAGCGACGGAGCCGGCCGGTAAGCCCAATGTGTTCATTGACTACTTCAAGCGTTCTTCTGACGTACCCTTTGTCTGGGTGGAAGGCCTGCGCAACCATGTGATTGAAGGCATCCACAAACTGGACCGCGTACAACTGATCGACGTGGACTCCAAGGATGTATTGCGCATCGAAAAGGAACGCCGTGAATCTGAAGACATCAGTGCCGGTGACGACAACGACATGAACCGCCTGGCCGTCATGCAGCAGGAAGGCGCCAATTTCCTGATTCAAGGCACGGTCAGCTCGATGACAGCCAATCGCGAAAAGATGGACGACGGTTCCATCTATTATTCTGCCAGCATAGCTTACACGCTGAAACTGGTTGACCCCAAAACCGGCAAGCTGGTAGGCACCAAATCCTTCCAACACGGCGGGGCCATCGCCGATGTAGCCACAGGCAGCACACCCGACGAGGCCATTGCCGACGCATCGGCCAAGGCGGTGAAAGCCGTACGTGAATTCATTGACGAGAACTTCAAGGTGCAAGGCACCATCCTCGAAATCAGCGAGGTGAAAAAAGACAAGGCCAAGAAGGTGTACATCAGCCTGGGTTCGGACAACGGCGTGAGCGAAGGCACCTACTTTGCCGTGTTCGTATTGCGCAAAGTGGCCGGCCGCGATTCGCGCAAAGAAATCGGACGCTTGGCCGTAGAAACGGTAGAAGGCGGTGACCTCTCCCTGTGCGACGTGAAGAAAGGCGACAAGGAAATCAAGCAGGCCATGGATGCCGGACAAGACATCATCATCGAATTGATTCCGAAGCCCAAAAGCTTCCTGGATAAAGCAGCCGGAGCCGTAAACAGCCTGTAAAATAAATCTGTCTATATCGGCACGCGAATGTGTTTCGGGCATTTGCGTGCCATTTTATGTTTTTTATCCCCTAATCTTCATATATGCTGAACAAACAGACCTATTGGGTATTGCTCATAACCTTGTGGTATAGTCTTTCCTTACAGGCACAGAACTACTCGGCCGACGTAAGCCTTGTGCAGCAGGACGGACAATCCGTGACACTGCGTGCCACGGCCATAGCCGACAAAAAGAAGGAAGCAGCCGACCTGGCTGCCCGTTCGGCCTTCCACGCCTTGCTGCATACAGGCATTGAGGGAGTACGCAACGGGATGCCGATGATAGCCGTGGAACGAAATGACTATGATTATCGCTTTTTCACGGAACTGCGTTACTTAAATTATATCCGTGGCGAAGTGGAGGACGTGTCCGACTCCAAGATTGGAGGGAAACGTCGCGTGACCGTACAACTGACCATCCTGTCCAAATCCTTGCTGGCCGACTTGGAACACAATGAAATGGTCGTCAGCCCCGGTTGGACGGATACGAAAAAGGCAGCGGCAACGGCCGCCCTGAATCCCACCATTGTGGTGGTGCCCTCCGTCAAAGGTGGAGGAGGCTTCGAAGAGATGCGCACGTTGGTGGAGAGTAGCCCCGTAGTAGGCCATGCAGTCAACAAGCTGACAGCCGAGTTCAGCCGCCGCGGCTACAAGACACGTGATTTCCTGACACAACTGCAGAATGCCAAGAACACCAACATCCTGCGCCGGAACACCCAGGCCGATGCAGCTACCCTGCTGGTACAGAACCTGCCGGGCGACATCGTAGTAACCTTGGACGTAGAGGTTGTCACCGACGACCGGAAACGCAGCGAATGCTCGCTGAACGTGAAAGCCGTGGAACAGCAGACAGAAGGCAGCCTGGCATCGGCCACATTCCTAAGCGGACAATACATGACGACCGATTCGCTGCGGCTGGCCGATTATGCCGTCAAGAAAATCAAGGACGATTTCTTTGCGGACTTGAAGAAAGCGTTCGAAGCCATGATTGCCAAAGGACGCGAGGTCTATGTGGATATGACCTTGGCACAGACCGTCACAGACTGGGACTTCGACCAGGAAGCTCCATACGGCGACGGGAACTATTTCAAGGACGCGCTGGACGAATGGCTGAACGAACATGCCCAACAAAGCGTATATGACATGGGCAATAGTACAGACAAGTACATCCACATCCGTCTGAACGTGCCTCTTTGGGATATGGAACGAAACCGTTCCTATAAATTGTCCAATTTCAACAGCGACTTGAAGAAATTCCTTCGGTCCCAACTGGGCGAAGATTATGGCGTTTCCGTGACGGCCATGGGACAACGGCTGGAGGTACGCATTGAATAATCCGTTAAAACAGAATGTGACTATGAGAAGAATACTTTTGGCGGCATGGATTTGCCTCCTGTCAACAGGAGCCATGGCCCAAGACAAGATCCATTTTACCTTGCAAAAGCCGCAACCGGCCGACTTACCGGAGGCTGTGGCCAATGCCTTGCAACAGAAACTGACGCAGATGCTGACCCGCCAAAGTGCCGCTGCAGCAGGAGCGCACGGTGTCTTTGCCTTACAACCCTCGTTGGAAATCACGGATATGATGGCTACGGAAGGAATGGTGCAGAACACAACTGTGGCTACGGCCGAACTGACATTGGTAGCCTTCAACCGGGTGGACAGCACCCTCTTCTACAGCATGACCCTGCCGCTGGAAACAGCTACAGTGGGTAATGAGGAGAAAGCACTGAAGGCCCTGGTGGCAAGTATCAAAGTGACGGACCGGGCTTTCACACGCTTCATCCGAATCAGCCGCCAAAAGATACAGGAATTTTATGCCGCAAATTGTGACCTCATCCTGCAAAAGGCGCAAGCCTCGGCCGATATGGAACGTTACGAAGAGGCGGCTTCCTATCTGTCCGCCATGCCGGACGCCGCACCTTGCTATCTGGAAGCCATGGACTTGCTGCGAGAAATCGCCCCGCACTTGCCGGCCGACGAGATACCGGCCGATACGGTAATCATACGCGAAGTCGTAGAGAAACCGGTCATTGTGGAGAAAGTGGTGGAAGTACCCGTCGAGGTAGAGAAGACTGAACCGGAAAAGCCAGTCGTGGAGAAACCCGTACAGCCACAGGATTATGAACTGAACGTATCAGTGAACGACTTGGACTTCAAGATACTGGATTGCTTCGGCGACCGCATGCAGCAACGAGTCACCCTGCAAGTGGAATTTGTCAACAAGAATGAAGACATCACACGAGACAAGATAATCTTCAACTCAGCTTTCAGTGACGAGGGCGTGGAATTGAAGAATCTGGAGGTAGGCAATGGCTATGGCTATGGCTACTGGACCATGCGCAATATGCCGTCGCGCGTGGCGCTCAAACAGGAACTCTACGTGACGAAAGTGAGCAAGCCGTTCGACAGCTTCTCGTATCTGGAGGTAAACGTGAGAGGTGCGAAGGTAGTCGTCCGGAATCTATCTGTCCGGTGGAATTAATAAGGAGGAATGAACTATGAAAAGAATGACAGGAATCCTCTGCGCCTTGCTGCTGTGCACCGGAATGGCGGCACAGACCAAGGTCTTGGAGAAGAGTAGCAAACAGATACCGGCCTGGCTGGTAGAGGTGAACGAGGACTATCTGGTCGTCACCGTAAACGCCAACACATTGGGCGATGCACAGACCGCAGCCTTGTCGGAGATTACGCAACGGATTATCCAGTCCGTAGCCAGCCATGTGACTGTCTCGCAAGAAAGCAGTCTTTCCGAAGAGAATGTCAACGGCCACATCGACACACGGAGCATGTTCAGCCACGTGGCAAAGATACAATCCGCCAACCTGCCCTTTTTGAAAGGCATCTCCCTGTCACGCGCGGCAGATGTCTATTGGCAACGGGTACGCGACAAGGACAGCGGACGCGAATACTACGATTATTCGGTGCTTTACCCCTTCTCGCGGGAGGAGCAGCAGACGTTGCTGGCACAGTTCGAGGCCCTGGATGCCGAGCAAGTGGCCTTGTATGAGAAACTGGAACAACAGATTGACAACATCGGTTCAGTGGACGAGATAAAGAGCGGCATCACCCAGCTGGATGCCCTGTGCACGTACTTCTTCGACGACGTGCGCCTGAACCGGGCCAAGGGCTTGCGCGAACGCTACCGCCAACTCTACGATGCCTTGTCCGTGACAGGCGAGTTCCTGAGTGAAAGCGAATACCGCTGCCAGGTACTGCTGAAGGGGAAGCCGGTGGCCGTCTCCACGTTGCCGCGCGTGACGTCCAATTGTGCGGCACAAGTGGAAGTACACCCCGCCGACGGCGCTTTCCTCATCACGTATGATGCCATAGACTGCCTGCCCGAGGAGGAGAACTATCTGGAGATTTTCTTCCGCATCAGCGGGAAACGGCTTACCTACAAGGCCTATCTGAAAGAGGAATAAGCGCCCGCCCTAAAACCACTTGATCTTGCGGAACAGCACAAAGGTGCCCGCCGACAGCAGCACCGACACCACCACGATGAGCGCGAAGGCGTAAGGGATATGTTCGATATGCACATCCACGTTCATGCCATAGAAACTGGCAATGAGCGTGGGAATCATCAGCGTGATGCTCAGGCTGGTCATGCGCTTCATGATGGCGTTGACGTTGTTCGAGATGATGGAGGCAAAGGCGTCCATCGTGCCCGTCAGGATGTCGCTGTAGATGTTCACCGTGTTTACGGCCTGCTTCAGTTCGATGAGCACGTCGTCCAGCAGGCCCATGTCCAGGTAGTCCGTATCCTGGAAGATGTTCTTCAGGCGGCCGATCATCACCTCGTTGCCACGGATGCTCGTGTCGAAGTAGACCAGCGATTTCTGTAGTTTCATCAGCCGCAGCAGGTCCTCGTTGCGGATGCTCCGCTCCAGTTCCTTCTCGGCCTCGGTGACGACGTTGTTAATCTGCTTCAGGTATTTCAGGAACCATACGGCCGACGAGTAGATGATACGCAGGATAAGGTCCAGTTTGTTGTTGACGGCGATTCCCTTGCGCTGGGTGTGCGCCACGAAGTCGCTCATCATTTCCGTGCGGTGGTAGCAGACGGAGATGATGACATCGTCGTTGGTGATGATGCCGATGGGCACGGTGACGAACGGGATGTCCGGCTTGTCGTTCTGCATGGGGATGCGGAGGATGGTCAGCAGCCAGTTGCCCTCGGTATCGGTGCGCGGGCGTTCGTCCACGTCGGCGATGTCCGTCAGGAAGGCTTCGGGCACGTGCAGCTGCTGCGTCAGGAAGTCAAAGTCGTTGTTGTCCGGGCATTCCACGTTCACCCAGCAATGGGGCTCCCATTGGGGCTTCTCGACGAAGCCGTTTTCACTGAACAAGTATTTTCTCATCGGTCAGGTCTTTAGTGCGGCAAAGGTAGGCAAAGTTTCCGGATCTCGTGCATCTGCTTCCATCAAAATGTCGTCAGGATTTGCCCATCTCAAATAATTTCCTTTACTTCGCTCCCGAATAATGATTTTTCGTCAGCATATATCGCCCATGCGCTTCATTAAGATACTTCTGCTTTGTCTGTTGCTGCCAATGGCCGCCCTGCTTGCCGCGGTACCTCCCGATACGGTCGGGATTGATACCCTGTCTGAAGACAAAGAGACGCTGCGCGAAGCCGCTTTCTACTACCTGCACCACGAGGACTATACCCAGGCCCGACGCTACGCCCGGCGGCTACTGGAGGTGGGCGAGAGGCAGAACGACCGCGCCAACGCCCAGCTGTACGGCCACCTGATATGTGGGCTGAGCCTCATCGAATCGGGGACGGACACCCGGTGCTACGAACACTTGGAGACGGCCCGCTCCTTGGCCGAACGCTACCAGAACCACGAGGCGTTGATGCTGGTGCTGAACGGATTCGGCAACTATGCCCTGTTCGACAACGACGATGTGTACATGGCCATTTCCTACTACTTCCAGGCGTTGGAAGAAGCCAAGCGCACGGGCAACCGCCGGCAGTACGCCATGATTCTCTCCAACATCTCCGGAGCCTACTTCATGCGCCGCGACCCCTCGGGACTGATGTATGCCGAAGAAGCCGTGCGCATAGCCCGCGAGACGAAAGAACCCGTCCCGCTGTTCTACGGCACGGTGAACAGTGCCCTCTATTACCTGGCCGCCGACAGCTTGGAACCGGCAAGCATCACCATCGAAGCCATCCGCCAGATGCACGCCACCCAAGGCTTCGGCACCGAGTCAGACGTCTGCCTGCTGCAAGCCATGCTGCACGCCAAACGCGGGGAAAACGCCGAAGCCTACAACGACTACGCGCGGGCCATGGAGAACTTCCCGACCGCCGCAGCTTCCACCATTACGATGGTCTACCTGGAATACGCCAAGCTGCTGCGCGCCGACCACCATCTCGACAGCGCCGTCAGGGTGTTGGAACACGCCTTGAGCCACATCAGCACCAGCGGCGTGCCCATCCACAAGACGCGCCTGCTGAAGGAACTGGCCCTGTGCTACCGCGAAGCCGGGCTGACGGAGAAAGCCTTGCAGTGCACGCTCGAATACATGGACTACCAGGATTGCCTGTTCGACGAGGTGCGCGAGCGCGCCACGCAAGAGGCGCGTATCAAGCACGACATCTACTCGCGCGAGCAGCGCATCAGCGAACAGCAGATGGTCATCCTCGACAACCGCTACCGCATCGCCCTCCTGAGCGGCGTGCTCATCGCCGTGCTGCTGGCGCTGGGGTTGACGTACTTCTTCTACCGGAAGAAGAACCGGCTGTACAACGCCATCGTGTCGCAGAACAACGAATACATGCACCGCGAACAGACGCTGCTGGCACAGCTGGAGAAGCTCCGCCAGGGCGGGCAACCCGCCTCGCCCGTACCCGCCGACAAGCTGAAAGACCTGATGGCCCGCTTCACGGCGGAAATGCTGGAGCAGAAGCTCTTCACCGACCCGTCGCTCACCATCACCGCCGTGGCCGAACGGTTGGGAACGAATCGCACCTACCTGTCCAAGGCCATCAACGATATCACGGGGAAGACTTTCACCCAGTTGGTCAATGAATACCGCATCCGCCAAGCCATCGCGGAAATCTCAGACCTGAAGGCCGACAAACCGTTGAAGCAAATCTCGACCGACGTGGGATTCAACTCGCTCTCCACCTTCTACAACACCTTCCAAGCCTCCACCGGCATGACGCCCGCCCGCTACCGTTCGCAGCTGAAGGGCCTGTAGCGGCGATTCTTTTTCCTGCTCCGTCAAATTGACGAATCGGGAAAAGATAAACGATTGACTTTACGGCGTTTTTACTTTTCTTTGCGGAAAGAAAAACTCAACCCATAATCAATCAAGACATGTACACATCTATCACCCGCATCTTCAAGCCGGCCGGCTTCTTCGCTTTGTCGGCACTGCTCATGCACAGTTGCAGCCCCAAGGGCGATGCCCCGCTGCTGGAGGGAAAACTCAACGTAACAGAACCCACCGAGATTGCTTTCGTCTATGACCACGACGGCGACAACATCGTGACAGAGCTGACCACCGACTCGAGCGGCACCTTCACCTACGAACCCCAACTCGAAGGGGACGAGGCCGACCTCGTCATCTATGTCGGGCAAGACCTCTACGGTGCTTACGTCAGGCAAGGCTGCTCGACGCACGTCGACATCAACGGCACGAAAGCCACCTTCACGGGCGACAACACCGACCGCTGCCGGTTCAACAACACCCTCTACCAGGCCTTCTCGCCCTGGACGTTCAAGCCCACGCCCGACCACCCCTTCCAACGGCAAGAATGGATGGACAAGCTGAACGAAGGCTACGCCCGGACGCAGCAGGCCATCGACGCCGTGGCCGACGCGGATGCCCGTGCCCGCTACCAGCGTCTGGCCGATGCCACGCGCAAGTATTACTACCTGCAAATCCTCTCCCTGGACCGGATGATGAACCAGGCGGACAACGAGGCAGAGATGGATTCGCTGGTAGCCGCCATCGACCCCAATGCGGACGAAAGCCGCCTGAGCGGCCTCATCAACTACTGGTACAACCAAGCCGGGCTGACCCGCCACACAAGCCAGGCCATCGACCTCACCACCTACTTTGTGGACCAGATTAACGCTATCGACAGTGCCCTGAGCAACGAAGGCAACAAGCGAAGCCTCTACAACACGCTCACCAGCATGTACTTCATGTACCAGCCATCGGACAGCGACATCGTGGCCTTCCGCGCCGGTATCGCCCCGCAACTGGCCAAGTCACCGCGTGTGGCCGAACACATCGAGCAACTGCTGGCCGAACGATCCACACAGGTGAAAGACGGCGACGCGTTGCCTTCTGACCCCACCCTCATCGCCCGCGACGGAAGCCGCACCACCCTCAGCCGGGTCATCGACGGGAAAGTGGCCTACATTGACTTCTGGGCCACGTGGTGTGCCCCCTGTTGCCGCGAGATACCTTACTTCGAGAAGGTGTGGGAACAGTACAAGGCCGATCCGCGCATCGTCTTCGTGAGCGTTTCGCAAGACGATAATGCCAGTGCTTGGGAGAAAAAGATGGACAACGACCGACCCGCCTGGCCGAACTACATCTTCGAGAAAATCAGCGGAAGGCAGTTCCTCGACCGGATGGGCATCAACGCCATCCCGCGCTTCCTCATTGTGGGACGAGATGGCCGCATCATCCACGCGGACGCTGCCCGCCCCTCGGACAAAGATATCAAGGACATCCTCGACGCTGCCCTGGCCCGCTGACCCCGCCCCGCCGAGAATCATCTTTCCCCATTCACCTATTATCATCCGTTGACGGAATTAATTGGGGCATGAAACCCCACGGGCGGAGATATCTTCGGGTCAAGACAGAGATATCTTCGGGCAAAGACAGAGATATCTTCGGGCAAAAGCGGAGATATCCGCCCGCAAAGCCGTACAACGGACCGACAGACAAAGTGCATATTGGCTATAATTCCGCCAACGGGTTATTACAATAAGATGTACGGGTGAAACAGCGTTCCGGTACGGATGGAACAGGGCATGAATTAATTCTGATGACTAACGTATTAACCAGAAAAAGAAGTTTCCCAATGAACAAAAAAACAAGACCTTTAGCCTGTCTCCTGCTCGGTTCGCTCGTCGTAGCGGGCAGCTTGCCGGCCATGGCGCAACATCCCCGTCCGCACAAGACGGTGGAACAGGAAGTGCAGCAGATTGAAAAAAAGACCATCGTGGGCACCATCCTCGATGAGAACGAAGACCCCTTGCCCGGTGCCTCCATCCGCATCGAGGGTACGCAGATGGGGGTCATCAGTGATGTCGAAGGCAACTTCTCCATCATAGCCGAAGGGCAGGCCCCCGTGCTCCTCATCTCGTACATCGGCATGAAGACCAGCCGGGTCCCTTTGACGCCGGATGCCAAATACATCCGCGCCGTCCTGCAACCGGACGCGACACTGATGGACGAGGTCATCGTGACGGGCTATCAGAACATCAAGCGCGAGAACGCCACGGGTGCCTTCCAGAACCTCACCGCCAAGGACATGGACAAACGCTACACGGGCGACATAACGACCAACTTGGAAGGAAAGATTCCCGGCTTGGTCACTGTCACCACCGACCGTTACGCCACCGGTGAAGACGCCATCACCATTCGTGGCGTCGGCACGTTCAACGCCCGCACCAGCCCGCTGGTGGTGGTTGACGGCCTGCCCATCGAAGGCGGCATTGAGAGCGTCAATCCCTACGACATCGACAACATCACCGTGCTGAAGGACGCGGCCGCCGCTGCCATCTATGGCGCACGAGCCTCGAACGGCGTCATCGTCATCTCCACCAAGCGAGCCAAGGAAGAGCGTGTCTCCATCGACTTCAACGCCGACCTCGTCGTCAGCGAGAAACAGCGGTACGACAACTTCAACTGGGCTTCGGCGGCCGACCTCATCGAGTTGGAGAAGTACAACTTCAACGCCATGCTACAGGAAGACCCGAACCTGATTCAGCAACAGCTGGACTACTACAACGGCGGACGCGTCTTTAACCAGTCGCAAGTAATGCGCCTGCTGCTGCAGAACTACCAGGGCACGCTGAGCGACGCTGACCTGGACGCCACGCTCGGACGCTGGGCTCGGAACGACTACCGCCAAGAATGGCAGGACGCGCACGACCGTACCCAAATCACCCACCAATACAACCTGGGCATCCGCGTGAAAGGCAAGTCGCTCAGCTCGAGCATCGCCATCAACTACCGCGGAGATAACCAGGGCGTGCAGCGCGAGTATGGAAACTCACTCTCCTTCAGCTACAACGGCGACCTGAAGGTGAACAAGTGGTGGGACATGTCTTTTGGCGTCAATGTGCTGAACAACCGCTCGAAGACGCACGCCATGAGCAGTTACGACGGCATGAACTCGTTCTCGGCCTATGAGAGCATGTATGCAGCCGACGGCTCGGGAAGCCTGAACCGCATGGAGGCCGATGTCTATCCGGGCGAAGAGCCCTTCAGCAACTCCGTCTATGGGCTGAAGGACCCCACCTACAACTTTGCGGAGGAGATGAACTATAACTTCAACAAGTACCGTTATACGAATGTCCGCACCCACGTGAAAACGCTGTTCCACCTGCCCGTCAAGGGTTGGACGGCTCAGGCGCAATTCCAATACGAGGACATCAATTCGCGTTCGCAGACGCGCTATAACAACGAGTCGCACTACATGCGGAGCCTCTACAACCTCTACACCACGGCGCAGAGCGTGACGGAGTGGGTGCAAGACCCGAACTTCGACTGGGACGCCGCCTTCAACGATCCGAACACGGACTGGTTCGACCCCTATCTGGGCATGATGCAGGTGACCAACACGGAGGTGAACCACGCAGTGCCCGACGGCGACTTGCTCTCGACGTACAACACTTCGAGCCAGTTCTACACTTTCCGCGCCCAGACGCAGTACAACCGCGAGTTTGGCGTGCATGCCATCGACGTGCTGGCGGGCTTCGAGTATCGCCAGACACACACCACGACGGACAACGACCTGAAGTATGGTTATGACCACCAGACGCAGACCAACCTCAACCTCCAGACGGACTGGGCTTTCATCAACAATCCCTACACCGGGGTGCTCGGCTCGGACTATGCCGTATTCGGCGCGCCCAGCGACTTCGACACGAGCGACGTGCTGCACCGCTACTACTCGTACTACTTCACGGCCAACTACGTGTACGACAGACGCTACAGCCTGTTCGGCTCATACCGCGTGGACAAGACCGACCTGTTCGGCACCGACCCGAAGTTCCGCGGACGCCCGCTCTGGTCGGTGGGTGCCAGTTGGAATGCCCACAACGAGGCGTTCCTGAAGCCCATCGACTGGATAAATGTCCTGAAGCTGCGTGCCAGCTTCGGCCTGACGGGAAACATCGACTCCAGCGTGTCGTCCTACCTGACGGCGAGCCTCGGCACCAACCGCTACAACGGCGCACTGACCGGCACGCTCCTGACGCCGCCCAACGACCAGCTTCGTTGGGAAAAGACCGCCACGTGGAACGCGGGCCTGGACTTCGCCGTGATGAACTACCGCCTGAGCGGTTCGCTGGACGTCTACCGGAAGAAAGGCAGCGACCTGCTGACCAGTACCGACCTTGACCCTACGACGGGATGGACGTCGCTGACCATCAACAACGGAAAGATGACGAACACGGGCGTCGAACTTCAACTGCAAGGAGAAATTCTCCGGGCGCACAAGCGTCGCGATTGGGGCGTGAACCTCGGATTCAACCTGGCCTACAACAAGAACAAGGTGACGAAGGTGTCGCACTACCCGGAGTCGGGCTCGGAATACCTCAGCATGTCGCTGCACGAGGGCTATCCGCTCAACTCGCTCTTCTCCATTGACTACGCGGGACTGATCGAGAAGGACGGCACATACTTCGTGGGCTGGAGGGACAAGGACGGCGAAGTGCACACGGAATCCATCGGCAGCGGTGTGTTCACGGTGGAAGACGCTGTGTTCTCCGGCTCGTACACGCCGACCATCAGCGGCGCCATCACTCCGGAGATCACTTGGAACGGGTTCAGCCTCTCCGCGATGTTCAACTTCTACGGCGGGCACTACATGCGGACGGACAACGACGTGTGGACGGCCACCATCGGCAATTCGTCGGGATACAAGGGTGCCTTCGGCGATGCCTCCGTGCCCAAGGACTACCTGCGTTACTGGCAGGGGGATACGGACGTGCCGGCCAACGGATACCTGGCGATTCATTACAACGACATGGACGATGCCGTCTACCGCCACACCAACGTGGAGCACGCCGGATACGTCAAGCTGCGGAACATCGTGCTGGGCTACGACTTCAGCAAGCGCGTCTGCCGCGCCATCGGGCTGAACGACCTGCGCCTGCGCTTCCAGGTGAACAACGTATGCACGTGGGCGCGCAACAGCAAGGGGCTGGATCCCGAAGCGGTGAACCCGGTGACGGGCGCCAACTACAACCGCGTGCCGCGCAGCTACACCATGAGTCTTTTCTTTAACCTCTAACACTGACGACAATGAACAGAAACCGAAACAAGATACTGGCGCTGCTGGCCTCGGCCCTGATGCTGTGCACCGCCTGCGACGACAAACTGGACATCGTGCCCCTGGGCAAGACGACGCTCGACACGGTGGACGACCTGGAGACACTGCTCAACCAGACGCCCCTGCTGTACATGGAGGAGAACGACTTCGAAGTACTCTGCAACAACCAGTACCGCAAATGGGAGGGGCTGCCGGAGTATCTGAGCAACCCGAACAGCTTCATCTACGCCCTCGTCACCTACGACGAAACGGTGGACCGGGCAAACCTGGTCACTTCCAGTTCTATCTACGAAAGCCTGTACAGCAGCATCAACTACATGAACGTGGTCATCTCCAAAGCGCCCGAAGCCGAGGGCGACGACGCCAAACGCCGCCAAATCATCGCCGAGGCGCGCGTGCTCCGGGCCTGGTACCACTTCCTGCTGGTCAACATGTACGCCAAACAATATGACGAGCCGACCGCCGGCGAGCTGGGCGGCGTGCCCTACGTGGACAACACCGACGTGAGCGAGCAGAAGACCAAGCGGACGGTGGCCGAGGTGTACGAACGGATATTGGCCGACTGCTCAGACGAGGTGCTGGCCGACCTGGTGCAGAGCCACGTGGACGATCCCTGCCGCTTCGGCCTGGACTTCGGCTACGGCGTGCGCGCCCGGGTGCTCTTCCAGATGAAGCGTTACGACGAAGCTTTGCAATATGCCACCCGCGCCTTGCAGGTGAACAACAAGATAGAAGACCGCAGCACGGTGGCCACCACCGGCGTATGGACACTGAACGAGACGGCGCAGAACAACTACTACGCCATCTGGAGCAACAACTCGAACCTGGGAGACTTCTACGGCGTGACCGTCACGCCCGAGGTGGCCGCCCTCATCAGTCCCGACGACTACGTGAACAAGTATTACAACGTGTCCGGCGTCCTGGCTTGGGCCGCGCCCTATCCGACGTTGCCCGACGGCTGCCTCCAATGCCAGGTGGGCGACATCAAGTACAACCTGTTCGGCATCCGGTCTGAGACGATGTACTACCTCGCCGCCGAGTGCCAGATCCGGAGCGGGAACATCGCCGCCGGGCTGCAACAGGTGGACCGCGTGCAGGCCATGCGCATCGAGAACTACCAGCCTCTGGCCGCCCAAGCCTCGGCACTGACCGAGCGCGAGGCCATGAAGTTGCTGCAAGACGCAAAGCGCCTGGAGTTCCTCGGCTGCTTCGACAACTTCTGCGACCGCAAACGCTGGAACTCCGAGGCGGACTATGCCGAGACCATCGTCCGCGACCTTGGCCCGGACTACGGCGGGACGTACTCGCTCCGTCCGGATTCGCCCCTGTGGGTATGGCCTTTCCCGCAGAACGCCGTGCTGCACAATTCGTCGCTGACGCAGAACTATTGACCATGCGCCACGCATTTGCCGGCCGGGGGACTAACGTCGCCCGTGCCGGTTTGTTTTTCCTCAACATCTATCAAGCAAACCGCTGGACAAGCATATCGAGTTTCTCGAAACGGGGCACAGGGACTATTAGGAAGGAAGAATGGCTACATGACCTGTACGCCGTCCACCAGCCGGATGGTGCGGTCCGTCATGCGGGCCAGCCCCTCGTCGTGGGTGACGATGACGAAAGTCTGTCCCAACCGGTCGCGCAGGTCGAAGAACAGGCGGTGCAGTTCCTCCTTGTGGCGCGTGTCCAGGCTGCCGGACGGTTCGTCGGCCAACACTACGGAAGGCCGGTTGATCAAGGCACGTGCCACCGCCACACGCTGTTTCTCGCCGCCGGACAGTTCGTTGGGCTTATGGGCGGCACGTCCGGCCAGGCCCAGCAAGGAGAGCATCTCCGTGGCAGCCGCTTTGGCTTCCTGTGTTCCGCGTCCGGCGATGAGGGCGGGAATCATCACGTTCTCCAGTGCCGTGAATTCCGGCAAGAGCTGATGGAACTGGAACACGAAGCCGATGTGGCGGTTGCGGAAGGCTGCCAACTCACGCTCTTTCATCCGCCCGACGGGTGTCCCGTCGATGACGACCGTGCCCGTGTCCGGGCGGTCCAGCGTGCCCATGATTTGCAGCAACGTGGTCTTGCCCGCGCCGCTGGGGCCGACGATGCTCACCACCTCGCCCCGCTCCACCTCCAGGCTGATGCCCCGCAGGACTGGCAGGGGACCGAAACTCTTGGTTATGTCTTGCAGTTGTATCATACGTTTCTGCTGAAAAATCTCCATTCTATTTATAGCGCACGAAGACGGCCACCGGATTGTCTTCCTCTTTCACCTGCGCCAACCCGGCCAGTGCCGGGTTGCTCCGCGCTTCGGGATGTTCGTCCAGCCATTCCACCACCTTGTAGGCCTCGATGAGGGACACCTGCACGCCATGGGGATAACGGCGAGGCACAGGCATGAATCCGGTCAGGTCGTCCGTATACCCTTCGTGGGATGCGGGCGACAGGCGTGTCCGGCCCGTCCGGCGGTCGTAGATGCCTTCAAATAACTCTTGCTCGTCATACGTGTCGAGTTCGCAAGTGAAGTAAATATTTTCGGGCGTAACCTGAATCCGATTGGCCACCAACTTGTCCGAATAACCGGACGTAACGGTGCGTCCCTCCACGTCCGGAAACCGGTATTTACCGGTGTGCAGGGCTACCCAAGGCTGCAACTTGTTTCCGGACAAGGCATATAACGTGTCTGAGAAAGCCGGTCGGTATGTCATCCACCCGTCCTGGACCTCCATCCCGTCTAAAGCCCATACCCAATGGCTCTTATCAGTATATTCCAGGATGAGCCGGTCCCTGGGATCACCTTGCAAATAGATGGAAACCAACTGTTTTCCGACGACCGGAGGTTCCGCCCATGGGAAAATGACGCTGTCCACAGCCTGCCCCCGGGCGTTGAAAAGGAACAGCTTGTTGTCACCCGCAAAGGGAGGGATGTGGTAGATGTGGCATACCAATAGCGAATCGGCTAACTCCAGGTCACAGTTTGACAATTCCATGACGGACAGGGTCAGCTTCCCCAGGTAATGCCCTTCGACGTCATACTTCTGCAGGGAATTGGGATGGCGGATGAAGTACAGCCATCCGCTGCCTGCATCCAGTTCCGGCGTAATGCCCGAATGGCCTTCCGGGTCCTCGCCCACATGGCCGATGGAGTTGAGGAAACGTCCGGTCTGCCCGTCGAAGGCCAGGCAGTCCTTGCCCGAATTAGCCGTCACCACGACACGGCCTTTCATCCAATAGGCGGCAGGTTGATCGCCCACCAGGCCGTCGTCCGTAGTCTCCAGCGGCAAGTACCACACGCTGTCCGCTACGTCAGACAGGGTCAACTCCTCCTGCAGATTGCCCATGGCGGTTTCCACATCTATCACAATAAGTCCGTCCACGTCTGCACCCGGCTTGGGACCGCCGGCACATCCGGCCATCAGGCATAGAAGAACGGCTCCTGCTAATTTGGTTATCGCATTCATATGAGTCTGTAAGTTTATAAGTTTATAAGCGTCTGATCACATACTCCGCCAGGTAGCATCCGAAGACGGCGGGCATGTAGCTCACCGTGCCACAGGTGGATTTCTTGTTCCGCTCGTCGTCCGTCAGCATCACGGCCCGGGGGTCTGCCTGTTCGGTGCTGAACACCACAGGCACCTTGCGGCGTACCCCCATCTTCTGCAGCCGCTTGCGCACGGCCTTGCTCAGGCCGCAGTGGTACGTGTCCCACAGGTCGGCGAAGCGGATTTGCGTGATGTCGCTCTTGGCCCCGGCCCCCATGCTGCACACAATCTTGAGCCGGCGGCGCAGAGCCTCGGCAATCAGATGGCATTTGGGTGCCAAGGTGTCGATAGCGTCCACCACGAAGTCATACGGCGCCTCATCCAACAGGGCGGGTATGTCCCCGTCTTTCAGGAAAACGGTGCGCACGTCCAGCTGCACCTCCGGATTGATGTCCCGGAAGCGGGCGGCCAGGACTTCCGCTTTTGGCTGTCCCAGCGTGGAGTGCAGGGCAGGCAGCTGCCGGTTGAGATTGGTGGGCTGCACGGTATCGGCGTCCACCAGCGTCAAGCGGCCCACGCCGGCGCGGCACAGCATTTCAGCCGCATAGGCACCCACACCCCCCAAGCCTACCACCAGCACGTGTGCCCGGTGCAGACGTTCAGTCTTTTCTTCGCCCAATAAAAGGCATGTACGTTGTTGCCAGTTTTCTGTCATCTGCATTAATTATCTTTCTTGAACCATTTGTAGAACCAGCGGCCCACCTTCTCATAGTGCTGGCTTTCGTTGTTGCCTTGCGGGTTGGCAAAAGAGATAGCCTCCTGAGGTTCACCGATCTGGTCGGGATAGAGCACGATAAGGCTGTTGTTGCTGAAGTATTTGCCCAACTGCCCCGGCAGGCGTTCGAAGGAACTGTCGTAGGAGATGGAACCACGGCGCGCACTGATGACCACCAGCAGATGGTCATAATTGACCTGTCCCGTCAGCAGCAACAGGTCGTCCCAGTCGTCCAGGCGCGAGAATTCGGCCATCGTGTCGCTATGCTTCTTGCGTATCAGGGCTTGCAGGAGATGAGAGGTCTGTTCATTGGCGAAGAAATGCACGCGACAGTTCAGCGTGACGCTCATGCGGCAGAAGTGCTCTACCCATTTCTGGAAACCGGCTTCATACTCCGCCTTGGGCGGCACGGCAATGATGATGCGGCGCAGCGTGTTGAGCGGCATCAGGAAGCGGGCCACCATCACCTCGCGATGCAGGCCCTTCAGCAGGCTCTCGGTCAGCTTGCCGAAGTAGGAATCCATCAGGTTCACCTTATAGTGCAGGCCGATGACCACATCGGTGGCATCGTATTCGCGGGCCGTATGTATGATGCCCGCCGCGATATTCAGGTCGTAGCGGCTGATACATTGGAGTTGCAGGCCCGCCGAAGCCGCTATCTTCGCCGCCCGCTCCAGGTAGCGTTTGCCCTGCTGCTCCAGGCGGTCGGATTCGGTATGGTCATTGATGACGTTCAGCGCCACCAGGTTGTCTTTCTGTTTCGGGTCACGGATGAGGAGCGAGAGGCTCATCAGGTATTCAATGGTGGCAGGATTGGCCACGGGGATAAGGATTTTCTCCGGGATGCGCGAACGGTCTCCTTCCTCCGGGTGTGCCTCGTCCATGGCGATGCGCCGCGCCGCCCGTTCGGTTGTGAATGAACTGACCACACAAGTCACCAGAATGAGCAGCACCGTGCCGTTCAGCACGTCCTCATTCAGCAGGCGTTCGCCATTGGGCTGGATAAGCTGGTAACCCACCAGCACTGCCGCCAACGTGGCCGCTGCCTGGGCATTACTCAGTCCGAACATCAGTTCACGCTCCAGGACCGACATGCGGTATATCTTCTGCGTCAGCCACGAGGCAATCCATTTGCCCGCCAAAGCCACCACAATCATCACCCCGGCCACCTTCAGGGCATCCCCGCCCCCGAAGATGACGTGGATATCTATCAGCATGCCCACGCCTATCAGGAAATAAGGGATGAACAAGGCATTGCCTACAAATTCCAAGTGGCTCATCAGGGGGGACACATGGGGGATGAGGCGGTTCAGCACCAGGCCCACGAGAAACGCGCCGAGGATACCCTCCATACCGATAAACTCCATCAGTCCCGCCCCCAGGAACACCATGGCCAGCACGAAGATGAACTGCATCACGTTGTCGTCATATCGGCGGAAGAACCATCGCCCGATGCGCGGAAACAGCTGCATGATGAGAGCCCCCAGTACCACCACCTTCACTACCAGCCACAGCCAGAAGAAGCCGCCTCCTTCGCCCTTGAACAAACCGCTGATGACGGCCAGCACCAATAGGGTCAGTGTATCCGTCACTGCCGTGCCGCCCACAGCGATACTGACGCTGCGGTGACGCGAGATGCCATACCGGATGACGATGGGATAGGCCACCAGCGTGTGCGAAGCATACATACTGGCCAACAGGATAGACGTCAGCAGGCTGTATTCCAGCAGCCACATGTTGGTCACCATGCCGATGCCTATGGGGATGATGAAAGCCAGCAGCCCCAGCATGACGGCCTTTCCCCGGTTCTTCTTGAAGTCGGACATGTTCATCTCCAGGCCTGCCAGGAACATGATGTAGTACACACCCACCTTGCCAAACAACTCGAAACTGCTGTCTCTCGCCAGGATATTGAATCCATGCTCGCCGATGACCAATCCCGCCAGAATCATGCCGATAATGTGCGGAATGCGCAGTTTGTTCAGCAGAATGGGGGCGAACAGTATGATGAGCAACACCAGGAGAAATATCCAGGTAGGATCGGTGATGGGCAATTGCAGACTGAAGTGAAACAAATCCATGGACATACGGGTTATAGGGTTTCAGTGTGCAAAATAACGAAAAACTTTTCACTTTAGAAGCCGCCATAGCGCATTTTATTGTAAATTTGCGCCCGAAAAGAGACATAGACATACAATTATATCTGTATTATCAACCATCTAAAAGCAAAAAGACAATGAAAGTAGCGATTGTGGGAGCAAGCGGAGCCGTGGGACAAGAGTTCCTGCGCGTGCTCGATGAAAGGAATTT
>DHKFC23501__coassemble_1223_pt1 | contig 22463 bp, 14 predicted proteins | sample DHKFC23501__metabat2_low_PE_030 | metagenome-assembled genome bin DHKFC23501
ACGCCTAAGGAGGCCTTTTTCAAAAATATTTCGTAATGTTGCACTCGCTGGTTGATTCTGTCCATCACCTTTCATTTCCAATAGCTTGCATTATTCCTCCGATTTCTATCCGTATTTGGGCGAGTTTCCGTATATTTGTCCCCCGTGTAATCGAGCGTAGAATGAGTGTGAGACAAAACGTTATATTATATATATATATATGGCTGGCGTTGTGCCTCTTGGGGCCGGCCAACCTTTATGCCAAAAAGCGTCCGGCTCCCTTGCCTCCCGATGTGCAGGAGTTGAGAGCTGACTCGTTGATGTCCCGTGTCATCTTCTTCGCTCCGATGTACGAGGAGGCCGTGTCGGCCTATAAGGCAGAACTCTACATCAAGGGGCGTATCAATATAGAAAAACAGAACTTTCTTCTGCGTTTCTGGCCCAGCATCTTCCGCTTACGCAAAGGTGTGCGTGAGTATCTGATGGAGACCTACGGAGAGTTGAACTATACGGCTCCTGACCAGTATGACCAGCGTGTATCGGCTACTATGGGAACCGCTTCAGAGTTCTGGGAGATGGACCACCGGCTTCCGGAGTATTTTCACATAAATGTCTATTCGCCCACATTACTTAATGATAAGCTCATCTCTCCTTTGTCCGCGAAGGCAGACCGCTACTATCGTTTCCGGCTGGATTCGGTGTGGGGTCCCCGGCATGACCGGACGTATCGGATACGATTTATGCCCCGTACCAAGAGTTTTCAGTTGGTGGAGGGATTTGTGGTGGTAAGCGACAACGTGTGGAGTGTACGCGAGATGCATTTCTCGGGCCGTTCGGAATGGTTCAGATTCAGTGTCTTGCTTCGGATGGGCGAAGTTGGCCAGAGCGACGAGTTTTTGCCTTTGAGTTGTGATCTGGAGGGATATTTCAGTTTATTGGGAAACAAGATAGAAGGACAATATACCGCTCTGCTGGATTATGAGGAAATCACGCCCCGGTCGGACAGCGAGGCTAGTCCCCGACGCGAACGGAGCCGGTATGACCTGACGGAGTCCTACGTCTTGCGATGTGACACGAATGCTTTGTCGCGCGATACTGCCATTTTCAATAGTCTTCGTCCGGTGCCCCTGTCCGCCCATGAGCGTGGATTGTATAAGGACTATTACCAGGCTGACAGCCTTTACCCTCGTCGGAAGCGCAGGCGCAGCAAGTCTTTGGAATTTATGGGGCAGGTCGGCGATTTGCTTATCAGCGATTATACGTTGAAGCTGGCCAAGATCGGAAGCGTACGTTGCTCTCCGCTGGTCAATCCCTTGCTGGTCAGTTATAGTGGGTCAAACGGTTTTTCTTACAGGCAGGAGTTTAAGTACAATCGTCTTTTCCCGGGCGACCGCTTGCTGCGTGTTGTACCCAAGATTGGTTACAACTTCACGCGCAAGGAATTTTATTGGTCTCTTGATACGGATTTTGATTATTGGCCGGAGAAACGGGCGGCTCTTCATATCAATGTGGGTAATGGTAACCGCATCTATAACAGCCGTGTCCTGGATGATTTGAAGGCAATGCCGGATAGTATCTTTGATTTTAATCAGATACATTTGGATTATTTTAAGGACCTTTATTTCCGCTTGCGCCATACGTGGGAGATAGTCAATGGGCTGACTCTGGACGTAGGATTGTCCATCCACCGTCGTACGGAGGCTGAGCGTAGTAATTTCGAGTATATTTATCCGGAAACACCTCAGGTCAAGTCTTTGGACGAATCCTCTGAGCAGAGATTCGGTACTCCCTCGGTCATTCCTGCTTTTGACCCTGCCTTGCTCAACCGTTTCCGTCACTCCTACAATAGTTTTGCTCCCCGTGTAGTTATTACGTGGACCCCAGGCCAATATTATTATATGGATGGGAAGCGCAAGGTGAACCTTCATTCGCGTTATCCCACTGTCTCGCTTGACTGGGAGCGTGGTATTGCGAATGTCTTGCCCAACTCTGGTTCGTACGAGCGTTTCGAGGTGGACTATCAGCATCAGATACCTTTGGGTCCGATGCATGAGTTGTATTATCGCTTGGGGTGGGGTAAGTTTACAGACCAGAAAGATATTTATTTTGTAGATTTTGCCAACTTGGCCCGTCACAACTTGCCTGTGGGGTGGAATGATGAGATTGGTGGGGTTTTCCAGCTGCTGGATGGCCGTTGGTACAACTCGTCGCGCGAGTATGTCCGTGCCCACTTGATGTATGAGGCGCCTTTCCTTTTGCTTCCTCATTTGATGAAGTACGCTCAATATGTGTTGAACGAACGTGTTTACTTCAATGCCTTGGTGGTTCCTCATCTGAAACCATACTTGGAGGTGGGTTATGGTATTGGTACCCATGTGTTTGATGTCGGGGTATTCGTCAGTTTCGCCAATTGGAATTACCAGGAGGTAGGATGTAAGTTCACTTTCGAGTTGTTCAACCGTTGAGTCTTCTAGTGCCTTGTTCTAAGCCTTATTCGTAAAATTTGCTGAGTAAGCGGTTCAACCATTCCCATTTCAGGCGAAACCAACGACGAGTGCTGGTTTGCCTTCCTCCGAAACGGAGTACGAAGTCCCGGTACCCATGTTTGCGGAAAGGAAGTCCTACGTCCATAAATTCCATGTGGCGATATCCCCGTTGCCGGGCATCGCTCATAGCATACCAGACAGCCAGTATCCCAGGATATTGCCGGGCATACGTCTTGCGCATGCCTCCGGAGAACCAAAGGTAGGCCGTTTGTCCGGAGTAGATGCAGGCACTACCTCCGATAATGCGACCGTGGTAAGTAACGATATAGATGCGGCTATGTGCACCTTTGGTCAACCAATGTTCCAATTCGCGGAAGAAACGCATACTGGGGAAATGGCGTCGTACCTTGAAGGAGTAGACCCTATGCAACATTTTGGCAAAGGATTGGATTTCTGTAGGGTCATGGGTTTCTCGCACCTCGGCTCCGTTTTTCAGTCCCTTACGTATTTGCCGTAAGCGCGAGGGGCTGAAACGTTTTTCCGGAGGAAGGTCTCCGTGGAGGGAATTGCGTACTCTCAGCCAGTTGATGGGAAAATATTTGTTTTGACGGAAAAGCCGGTAACCGAACTTGGCATCTTCCAGATTGCGAAATTCGATAAGGAAGGAATGGTGCAGGGCTTCTTCGGTTAGTCGGTTCAACAGCTCTGCGAAAATCGTTTCTCGTCGATCGTTGGGGCAGAAATATTCCCCGGTGCCATATATTTCGCATCGGCGTATGAAAGCTGGAGGAGTAAGCCTCACGCTTCGGCGAACAACACCCAGCAACTTGCCGATGACCTGTCCCTCTTCTCTGGCAACGACCAGCAAGGGGGCATATCCGGGTGTGGCCTCATAAAGGCGGAACAACTCGGTGGAATGGAAGAGGTCAGTCCCCGGCAAATCGGGGAGGGAACTCTTGGCACGGTATATGGTCACTTGCAAAGGCATCGGGCACAAATATAGTGAAAGTCGCCCAAATATGGATAAATTTCGAAAAAATAATGCAAGCAACCGGGCATAAAAGATGATGTGCTACCGTCTGCACATTCTTCTGAAGTCGCAGAAGGCACACCGTTTTTCATCTTCTGTTTGGGTGAAAGGCACATCTTGATCGAATATTTCCTTTAGCAAGATATCAAGCTGGTAGCGGAATTCTTCATCATGGGGGGCGAAGTCCGTGACGGGTACTTTGGGCATACGCGCGGCTCCCATTTCAATGACTGGCGAGTAGGTGTCCGATGCTGCCTTATGGATGTACAACAGTGCCGGGGCTATATGAGTACCTGGCTGTTGATGGCAGATAATGGAAGCATAGAGGAACGTCTGCAGAACGTAGCCGGGGCGGTTGGGCATGGGCGTGAAAAGTTGCTCAATACTTTCGGGAGTCTTTGGTATACCGCCCGTTTTGTAATCTACGATACGGAGCGTATTTCCCTTGCGGTCCAAGCGGTCAATGGTACCACCAAGAATCAGGTGGAGTGTACCAAGCTGAGTGTTTAGTTCCACGATTTCACGTACGGGGCGTTCCATTCCCTCCATCCGGAAAGGAGCGTAAGCCAAGTCGTGGCGAAGCAATTGGCGCAAGTAGGAAGCAATAACGCGGGCATGGATGAGTTGGGTGCCGTTGTATTCCGGCCGTTCATCCAGTCCGGAATGAAAGAACTCCTCTTGAAAGGCACGGTCCACATAGGCCTGCACACGAGGCGTATCTTTAAGCAGCCCTTCCAGGTCTTCACGGCGGATGTCGGATCCGTGGGCAGTAAGATCGGTATAGACAAGTTCGGCGGAGCGATGGAAGATGGTACCGAACAGGGCGGAATCTATCTCAGCACTTACCTCATCGGGCGCTTTGAGTCCCGTCACATAGCGGTAGTAGAACATCAGTCGGCAGTTCAAATAAGTATTGAGCGCTGAGGGCGATAGAATACGCGGCTGAGTTCCGGTGGCATCATAGATATGGTAGAGATGTTTCAATAGTTCCGGCGTCTTTTCTACCAAAATGGGTTGGACACGGCGGGGTGTCTGACCTGCTTCCAGGTAATAACGATGGATGGGATTAGGGTATTCTACTAAAAACTGTAGGGCGAAACGGGACATTTCTCCCCGGTTCAATCCATCTGTGGATGTATTATATAAGATGGTGATAGTTTCCGCCCGTTGTAATAGACGGTAAAAATAATAAGCATAGACGGCATTGCGGTGTTCAGGCGTAGTCATTCCGAAGGCACGGCGCAGGTTATAGGGGATGAAAGATGCCTCGCCTCCAGCCTTTGGCAATAGTCCTTCATTGACAGAGAGTAGAAGCAGGTGACGGAAGTCCAGGTTGCGCGTTTCCAGCACTCCCATTACCTGCATGCCGATAGCTGGTTCTCCGTGGAAGGGAATGGTGGAAGTTGTCAGCAGACGGCTCAATAGGCGTTTCAGAGTGTCGGGACGAAGAGAAGCCAAGGACTCGCTCTTCATCAGGCCTAGCAGGCGGTTGGTTATTGTGTAGGCACGGAACAAGGATTCGCGGTAGAGTTGGTTGAAGATGTCTTCTGACTCCGCGTCGTTTTCTTCTGACCGATAAAGTATGGTGACGGCGGAGAGCTGTCGCACAAGGTAGCGGCAGAGGTCCATTGACCCGGCTTGAGGTGTGAAGATGTCTTGTAGCATCTCGTCCGTACCCAGCTCTGAGGGAAGAGGGTAGAATCGGTTGTCACTGATGAGACGTTGCTCAAGTGCATACGCTCCAGATGAAGTACGGCGTATGTATGGATGTCGCAGTACGGTTAACACTTGAGCAACTGCATAGCGTCCCGTGCGGGAATTGTAGCCAGTGGTTTGTAACTCCAACAGGGCGTTAACCAAGGCATAAACCGGAGTCTGCACCAATGGGAAGCCCATTGTTACATTGACATTCCGCACTTCTTCGGGGATGGAATGCAGGACCGGCAGGAGGAGAGATTCGTTGCAGAGCACTACTGCACTCTCTTTACCTATCATGCCATCTTTAGGGCAGACTTGCTGTACCCATTGGGGGAGGAAGCGTGCTTGGGCATTTTCTGTGGGAGAAGATATGAGGCGAATATCTTTGGCAGGGCCATTGAGATTATGAAAATAAGTATCGGACAGTTCGTTAGGGAAATCCCGAAGGTTACGTCGGATGAATTCCCCTGCTTCATGTGTGAAGGAGATGCCAGACTCTTGGTTTGAGCAGCGAATGTACGAGGTATCATAGTCCCAATAGAACAAGGCACGGCCTTCACTATATATTTTATTAAATAATGTGTGTTCTACCACGTTCAGCACATTGAATCCTACGAATACATAACGGTCATAAGGTAAGGTAGCGAGGTTCAGCTGTTCTAACGCCCCACGTTGCAGCATTCCTTCGTAGGCAATGCCCTGATCTTGCAAGACATTGCGGTAGATGCGGTAGATCTCTCCCAGTTTATCCCAAAGAGAACGGAAACGTTCTTTTAGTTCCGTGTGCCGTTCTAAAGAAAAATTGAGGAAGAACTGGTGGAGTGCTTCTTCTTGTTCGGTTGATAGAAAAGAGGGGTCATCTGAAAAGTCCTTCAGATCCTGTAGGTTGCTGAAGAGGCGGTTGGCATCTACTATGTTCTTGTCCAGGTCATCAAAATCATTGATAAGCAGTTCTCCCCAGAAATAGAAGTCGTCCAAAGTCTCGTGCGAGCCGGTGACCTGTGTGAAGACTTTGTACAGCTCGCATACCAGGCGGATGGGGTCTCCAGCCTGCCAAGGTGAGAGTTGACGGAAAAGGTCACTGATGCTCAAATAAGCTGGAGACCAGAGCGGGCGGCCACTCTCGGAGGCGAGAGCTTCGTTAAAGAAGAGCCCGGCTCGTTTGTTGGGAAAGATGATTGCTGTGCGAGAGAGGTCTGCACCATATTTTTGATAAAGGTCGTGAGCGACCAGTTGCAAGAAAGTTTTCATATAGAAGTTTGGTGTTAGCATTTCACTTTCTCTATTCGTCCTTCGTCTACATACCACAAGTATCCATGAGTAGTAGCAGGGGCGGTTCCCATACGGGTCAGCAGGTTGAGGTATCCCTGCACTTGGCGGTTGTATTTCCGGTCGGGTTTGCCAAATTTGAAATCCACTACCACAACCTCTTCTCCTCGCATCATCACGCGATCCGGGCGGCGGGTATGGAGGACTCCATCCTCCTGCCAGATGATTTCGCATTCACTGAAGAGGCGCCACGTACCCGAATACCAGTCTTGTATTTGAGGTAAAGAAAAAGCGCGGTGGGCCAGGGCACGGATGTTAGCCTCGGTATCAGGCTCAGCAATGACGCCCTCAGCCACAAGACGATCTATAGCGGGGTCAATGTCATTCAGTGTGTGGATGTCGGCAAAGAGCGTATGTAGCAGGCGACCCCGGTCTATCATTCGGTGGGAAGCTTCCGTTTCACTGACACCTGCCAAAAAGTCTGCTGAGCGGTTGGATTGGCGGAAGGTAACGGACGGACGGACGGAGACCATCTGTACGGGCATTGGTTCGGGCTTTTGGAGTAGCCGGTTGTGAGTAGTGTCTGTAGTGGAGGGATGCTCACAAACGGGATTCGGCAAGAGTGTGCCATATTCATAAAGCCCTTCTTCCTCATTCCACTGACCAATACCTTTTTCTGCCAGATGGGGTAGGACAGAGGTCAATAGTTCGGATATGGTGGACTTCTGTCCGTCTCGTGTCCAGCAGACCAAGTTCGTACCAGCCCGGGTGAAGGCTACGTAGAGCAGGTTGAGATTGTCCACCCAAAGTTGGAGCCGCTCCTGCAGATAGGCATTTCGGTAGGTAGAAGTAGCCATAGTAGAGGAATATGTTACAGGCACCAAGTCTAACTGGTTGTAGGGCTGATCTGCCGGCGGACACCATACCAGTTGATTATTCGTTTCATTCTCCAATTTCCAGTCACAATAAGGGATGAGTACCGTGTGGAACTCCAATCCTTTGGACTTATGAATGGAGAAAATGCGTATGCCATCCAACTCTCCGCCAGGGATTGTCTTTGCCCCCAAGGCCTCGTCCCAATAATGGATGAAATCTCCCAAATCCGATGAGTGATCTTTCAAATAGGCGGATACGGCATCGAAGAAAGCGAAAAGGTAAGCATCCTGTCCCTCAGCTTTTTCCAATCCGAAGAGGGTATACAGTTCCTCCAATAATTCGTAAAGAGGCATTAGGCCAAGTTCGTCCCGGCGTTGCTCTAGTACGTCTGGCAGAGGTTGATTCACCCACAAGCCTAAGTCCATAGTCAGTGTGGCTCGGGCAATGTTGTCCTCTGGAGCAGCCAATGTCCGCAGGGCGTCCACCAGTGTACATACGGCGGTCGATGCATCTAGCCGGAAAGCTTCGTCTGAAACAATAGACAGACCCAGTTCCCGGTCGAAATAGTTTGCTATGGGGGGAATATTTTTGTTCTTGCGCACCAGGATGGCAATATCATTGAGTCGTATGCCCATATTTAACAGGTGGCGTACTTCTGTACCTAATGCTTCGAGGGTGAGACGCTGGTAATCTTCTGCGTTTTCAGGATGAAGGAAGTGTACCTGCACATATCCCCGTTGTTTGTTTTTAGGGGATTCCTGTGCGACATCTGCATATGCTTCTTGTAAGGCAAGGCAAGGTTCTTTTAACTCAGTTAAGTGGAGGTCGTTGAAAAAGTCTACGGCGTGAGTAAAAAAGTGGTTATTGAAATTTATGATACGGGCCTCGCTTCGCCGGTTGGTGGTCAAGGTCTTCACGTGGACATAGCGGGTCAAAGGACCTTCGCCTGGTTTCAACGTGTTCAGGATGGTCCAGTCTCCGTTACGCCAACGGTAGATGGATTGCTTCACGTCGCCTACTATCAGGCTATCGTGACCCTGAGCCAGTCCTTCGGACAGCAGCAGGCGGAAATTGTCCCATTGCATCCGGCTGGTATCCTGAAATTCGTCTATCATTACATGATTCACGATGGTGCCTATCTTTTCATAGATGAAGGAACTATCTCCTTCGGCCATTAGGCGGTGCAGAAGAGCATTGGTATCACTTAGCAGAAAACGGTTGGCTTCGTGGTTGAGGCGCCGGACTTCTTCGTCAATATGGTTTAATAGTTGTAGTTTATCCAGATGACGCAGCGAGAGGGTACAACTGTTTACCGTATATTCTGCTTTGGGGCGTCGGCGTTCGGCTTCTTCCAAAAGAGGAATGAGGGTGTTGCGTGCCAGGGCGATGATATCTTCCTTGCGGGATGATTGGCGGGTAGCCCAGTTCTCCGCTTGATCCAGGCTCTTGGCTAAAGTGGCCATGGGCAGGTCCTTGTCTGCCAGTTTGCCAGACCTTAACTTGCGGAAATAGCCACCGATGCTGTTCTTGCCTCCTTTCAGATCTTCGGAAGAGAGTCCGTGGGTCTCCAGAATATCGTAGAAGCGTTGGGCCAGTTCCTTCATTTCGGCCAAAGCTCGGGCAGACATTTCTCTTAATACCTCACGATAAAGGGCAACGGCGTGAGAATCCTGCATTTTGACACGCAGCATGGCTCCGCGCTCCACGTAACCTTCATTGAAGATATTGCGGGCAAAAGCTTTTACTTCGTCCGATACGTTCCAACGCTTATCCTCGGCGATGCGTTCATTGATGTAATTCAGCAAAAGGGTTAGTACGGGCGAGGAAGGGGTCAGATTTTCTATAAGGCTGTCTACAGCTTCGGACAGGACCTTGTCGTTATCCAGTTCGATGTTAAGGTTGGGGCTGAGTTCCAGTTCACGGGCCAGGTTGCGCATCACGGATTGGAAGAAGGAGTCAATGGTTTCCACCCGGAAGCGTCCATAGTCGTGTAACATAGCCAGTAAGGCCTCTCCTGCACGGAGGCGGATATCTTCTTCAGACTGTCCGGGTAGTTCCTGGCGCAGGCATTGCAGGTAAGCATCCGAAGCCCGGTCGGAAGTCCACAACCCGTAAAGGGTTTGTATGATGCGTTCTTTCATCTCGGCCGTGGCCTTGTTGGTGAAGGTGACAGCCAGAATGCGGCGGTAGGCCCGAGGGTCTGTTATGAGATGCTTGATGTATTCTACAGCCAGGGTGAATGTTTTACCCGAACCGGCCGATGCCTTGTAGACCAGTAATTCCATAATGATGTAAATTCAGTCCGCAGCTTTGCGCAGGCGTTTGAAATACTCGATAATTCCCCGGTAATCCCGGTCGGTGCAGGCATTGAACTTGTTCCACAAATCTCCCATTACCACGGCTCCACCGAAATGCAGGTCGTGTATCTGGGGGATATTCTCTAAGCGCACACCACCTAAAGCCATTACCTTGTTGTCTATCTGGTGTGTTTCGGCAGCCCGGCATAAGTCCTCGAGTGTAAAGGCACTGGGACGAGGATTGGTGATGGAATCAAAGACCGGACTGAGGAATACGTAATCGTAGACACGCTTCTTTACTTCCAGCTCAGTGAGCGAGCGGCATGTGCAACTGACGTGTCCGGAATAGTCCTCCGGAATATTAGGATTCCGCTTATTCAGATGAATACCCATCAAGCCGCATTCCTCCTGCAAGTAGAAGTGTTCGTGGGTGACTATTTGTTTATGGTATTTTTCAGGGATGAGTGAGAGAAGACGTTCGGCATACATGGCCGGCGTCTCTGGTTTCCTCAGGTGCAGGATATCGAGCCCTTCCTCGAAAAGGGCACTGATTATCTGATCCTCTTCCACAAAAAATGTGGGGGTGGTGACTACTATCAGTTTCATTCCTATGGGTTCAATGTCGGTATTTTGCTTTCATTGGTTGATGATGCCGACAAAGATACGCAATCTTGTTGAAACGTCAAAACAGCTGGAGGAAGAATCTCTACTTTGTGAGGTCGAAGAGGTATGTTGCCTTCACGATAATGCTTCCATTGGCCGAACGGTCGAAGTAGTCTTTCTTGGAACTGGAGAAGATATCTGCCAGGCCGAAATAGTAGCGTCCTTCAACCAGGAAGTGGCCCAGTTTAGTATGGAGTTCCACGCCCAGTCCGCCGGTGATGCCATAGTCAAATCTATTGTCTATGGCCATGTCGTGCTGTTCTGTTTCGACGTAAAGATTCTCGTTCAGCATTCCTTCCATATCGCCGGAAGTCTTGCGCGAATCACCCAGCAGGAAGGCTATCTGTGGGCCCAGATTGAGGTAAATCTGAAGGCTTTTTTCTTTGCCGAAAGCCAAGTGGGCCAGGAGGGGGACCTCGATATAATTCATTGTGCGGGTATAGTGGACGTCGGGGTAGTTCTCATAATATTCATCCCAACCGCGTTGCGAGAAGTTCAATTCCATTTGTGCCCCACATATCATGCCGAAATATTTCTCGGAAATGTAACGGGCGGTCAGTCCGGCATTGATGCCCATCAGGTTTTTCTGGTTAACCCTCGGTACGAAACTGACCTTATTCATATTGATGCCCCCATTGACTCCCAAAGCGAGATTATAGCGTTGCTCACCCACCTGCGCACGAAGTCCCGTGCACAAGGTAAAGAAACATAAAAGTGTCAGAGTCAGGTGTTTAATTTTCATAATTGTAAGCAGGTGTAATATCAGTCAAAATCTAATTTTACCAGTTCAAAGTTTTTCGTGAAATGCACGAAAAAGACCTTACGATTAATGAATCCTCCCCAATTGTTGACACGCTGGAACTTGAATCCAGTCTGTATGGGTACAAGATCCAATTGCTGGATGTCTTTTTCAAATTCCGAACCATAGCTGGACAGTCCTTTGAGGAAGAAGAACCCCGTATCAAAGCCCAGCATACCGAACTTGGGATAACGTTCATCCATGTCTTTACCATACCATTGCTGGTAGTTCCGGGTGAAACCGATAGCGGCCGGCAGGAGGTTATTGGTATAGAAAGAGGAATAAAAATAAGTATCTAATTCGAAGAAGGCATCCAGATGGTCTTTGGTGTAAGTCTGCCATTCGGGGTAGCCGAAAAGATGGATGCGATGCTCCGGATGTTCGCGCACGACCATCGAGAGTTGGGGCAGGATATTGATGAGGGTCAAGTTGCTGCCCGAAGTGGGGATAAAGATGTTTTCGCGTTCCTTGTTCAGCACGGCTCCCAACGAAACTGCCGTGGCTCCTTCTTTCAGGCTTTGTACAGAGATGCCTTTGGCGCGCAATTCTTCTTTGAGTCCCTTGATGAAGTCTGCCTTTTCGCGTGTGCCCTGCCGTGCCTCGATGAAGATGACATTGGCGTGGGGAAACTGGCGTATGAAGTGGTCATAAACTTCAGAATACAGATAGGATTGAGGGGTATTGACCTGATAGACTTGGGGATTGCTGAATACAGTATTGTCCTTCGACGTGAAGGGGATAACCAGCCGGATGTCTTCGCGCCGTGCAAAGTCGGCCAAAGGTTTGATATGGCTTTGGTAAAGAGGCCCGAAGATGATGTCCATCTGTTTCATTTCCGGCTGAGCCAAAAGAGTGTTCAACGAGGCTGTCTCAGGGCCTGAATTATAGGTGTATATGTCTATGGACGTTCCTGTACGTTTCAGGCTGTCTACGGCCATCAGAAAACCTTCGTAATATTCCACCATACGGGCAGACTCGCTTCGGGCTACATCGTAGAAAGGCAGGACAATGGCAGCCCGTATAGTCTTGATGGCCTGGGGCTTCTCACGGGTAGCCTGGAAGAGTTCGGTATCTGTGGGGATGCGTTCAGGCTCTTTTTGTTCCGCTTCCTGTGCCTTGGGGTAGGGAATGCAGAGCAGGGTGCCCCGCTTCAATTTCTCCTTGTTCTTGATTTCGGGGTTGGCCTGTATCAGTTCCTCTTCCGTAAGGCCGTATTTCCGGCTGATGCTGAAGACGGTCTCGCGACGCTTCACCTTGTGCATCTCCTTGCACCGGGATTCTACCGGACCGGGGATGACATCCGGTTCCTGCTGGGACGAGGTTGCTTGTATGGTATCGGCCACCTGGGCACGCGGGATGCGGATGACTTGTCCGGAGCGGAAGTTGGCGGCACTCAGGCCGGGATTGGCATCGCAGATGGCCTGGGCCGTAGTATGGAATTTGCGGGTCAAGCCATAGAGGGTCTCGCCTGGGGCAATAGTATGGAAAGTAGGACTTTGAGTGTTGTCCGAACTCAAAGGAATGCGCAAGGTCTGTCCGGCATAGATGCGCTCGTCGGCACCAGGATTCAGGCGCAGGATATCGCCTTGACTGATGCCATACATACTGGCTATGGAGTACAAGCTTTGACCTTTTTCGATGGTGTGCATGAAGTAGGTCTGGTTTTCTTGAGCCCAAGCCGTGAGGCTCATCGCTCCCGCCAAGAGCAGGGTGCAGACTAAATGCTTGATTGGTTTCATTGCATGTCGTTCTATTGAGTAGTAAATTCCCATTCTCATTATCTACAAAAATTAGTTGCAAAGGTAAGCATATTCTGTCATACGAGCCAAATGATATCGTTAAGAAATAATATCCTGCATTTTCTACGGAAAAAAATCGCCTCCAAGATGTGTATTCGGAGGGAAAACTTTATTTTTGCACGTTCTATGAACAAGAAGACTATGCAAGACCCGAAAGAATATATCGAAGTTTACGGTGCCCGCGTGCACAATCTGAAGAATATAGATGTCCGTATTCCCCGCGACAGCCTTACGGTCATTACCGGCCTGAGCGGAAGTGGCAAGTCCTCCTTGGCCTTCGACACCCTTTTTGCGGAGGGGCAACGCCGGTACATCGAGACATTCTCGGCCTATGCACGCAACTTCCTGGGCAATCTGGAGCGTCCGGACGTGGACAAGATTACAGGCCTTAGCCCTGTCATCTCTATCGAGCAAAAGACTACGAACAAGAATCCGCGCTCTACCGTAGGTACCACGACCGAGATTTATGACTTCTTACGTTTGCTCTATGCCCGTGCCGGTGTGGCCTATTCCTATTTGTCCGGAGAGAAGATGGTAAAGTACACCGAAGAGCAGATTCTGGAGCTGATCCTGCGGGATTATAAGGGCAAGCGCATCTATATTCTTGCCCCCTTGGTGCGCAATCGTAAGGGGCATTACAAAGACTTGTTCGAGCAGGTGCGGAAGAAGGGTTATCTTTATGTCCGCGTGGATGGACAGGTGCGCGAGGCCTTGCCTGGCATGAAGTTGGACCGCTATAAGAACCATGATGTGGAGGTGGTCATTGACAAACTTGTCCCCCAGGATAAGGACGACACTCGTCTGAAGAACTCTGTGGCTACGGCCATGAAACAAGGGGATGGCCTTTTGATGATTTTAGATGTCGACAAGGATGATGTGCGCCATTACAGCAAACGCTTGATGTGTCCCGTCACGGGACTGTCCTATCGGGAGCCTGCTCCCCACAATTTTTCATTCAATTCTCCTCAAGGTGCCTGTCCCCGTTGTAAAGGTTTGGGCGTCATCAACAGGATAGATCTTGATAAAGTCATACCCGACCGTTCCCTCTCCATAGCCGAGGGAGCCATCGTGCCTTTGGGTAAATACAAGAATAGCATGATATTCTGGCAGATTGCCGCCTTGCTTGAGAAGTACGAGGTGACCCTCAAGACTCCTGTTTCCGCCTTGCCGGACGAGGCTTTGGACGAGGTGCTCAACGGCTCGGACGAACGGCTTCGCATCAAAGCCTCGCTGGTGGGCACTTCCTCAGATTATTACGTCAGCTATGAAGGGGTGGTAAAGTACATCCAGGATCAGAAAGAGGCAGATGCATCGGCCACCGCCCGCAAGTGGGCCGAGCAGTTCGCCTGTACCGACGTGTGTCCTGAATGTCATGGCGCCCGCCTTAACAAGGAAGCGCTGTCCTTCCGTATTCACGACAAGAACATCCACCAGTTGGCCACGATGGATATCAGCGAGTTGTATGACTGGTTGATGCATGTAGACGAATATCTCGACTCCAAGCAGCGTCAGATAGCCGTAGAGATTCTCAAAGAAATACGTACCCGTCTCAAGTTCCTTTTGGACGTCGGATTGGATTATCTTTCTTTAGACCGTGCCTCGATGACCCTCTCCGGAGGTGAGAGCCAACGTATCCGCCTGGCTACCCAGATAGGTTCCCAACTGGTCAATGTGCTGTATATATTGGATGAACCCAGTATCGGACTTCATCAGCGTGATAATGAGCGGCTTATCCATTCTCTTAAAGAACTGCGAGACATTGGGAATTCTGTCATCGTTGTGGAGCACGACAAGGACATGATGCTGGCTGCGGATTACGTGGTAGACATGGGACCCAAGGCCGGGCGTCTGGGAGGTGAAGTGGTCTTTGCCGGCACTCCGGCCGAGATGCTCCATACGCATACCCTGACTTCACAATACCTCAACGGCGAACTATCCATCGCGGTGCCTCCCACTCGCAGGCGCGGAAACGGGCACAATCTTTCGCTAAGAGGAGCACGGGGCAATAACCTGAAGAGTGTGGATGTGGATTTTCCGTTGGGCACCCTCATCTGCGTTACAGGCGTGTCCGGAAGCGGCAAGTCTACCCTGATTAATGAGACGTTGCAACCCATCCTTTCACAGCGTTTCTACCGCTCCCTCCAGGACCCTTTGCCTTATGACAGTATCGAGGGACTGGAATATATAGATAAGGTGGTCAATGTGGATCAGTCTCCGTTAGGACGCACGCCCCGCTCCAATCCCGCCACCTACACAGGTGTCTTTTCGGACATACGCAACCTCTTCGTAGGATTGCCCGAATCTAAGATACGCGGTTATAAACCAGGCCGTTTCTCGTTCAATGTCAGTGGAGGAAGGTGTGAAGCCTGTCAAGGAAACGGGTACAAGACTATTGAGATGAATTTCCTGCCGGATGTCTATGTGCCTTGCGAGGTATGTCATGGCAAGCGATATAACCGGGAAACCTTGGAGGTGCGCTACAAGGGCAAGTCCATTGCCGATGTACTGGACCTCACCATCAACCTGGCCGTAGAGTTTTTCGAGAATGTACCTGCCGTCCTGAACAAGATAAAGGTCCTGCAGGACGTAGGCTTGGGCTACATCAAGCTGGGGCAGTCCAGTACTACTCTTTCCGGCGGTGAGAGCCAGCGTGTCAAGTTGGCCACAGAGTTGGCCAAGCGTGATACTGGCAAGACACTTTACATCCTGGATGAGCCCACTACGGGCTTACACTTCGAGGATATCCGGGTCCTGCTGAACGTCTTGAACCGCTTGGTGGACAAGGGAAACACGGTCATCGTCATTGAGCATAACCTGGATGTCATCAAGATGGCGGACTATATCATAGACATGGGGCCCGAAGGCGGAAAGGGTGGAGGAGAAGTCCTCTCCTGCGGCACGCCCGAAGAGGTGGCCTTGAGTGATAGAGGATATACACCCCGTTTCCTCCGTCAGGAACTGGGACTTTGAAATAGGAATTTATGTGCGCGGAGCGCACAATGGTCAATGGTTAATGATAAATGATTAATAGACTGTACATGAGCCATTTTTGTCACGTATTAACCATTAACCGTTTATCATTAACCATTGCGGGCAAAGCCCGCTAAATTATTATTCGTATGAAAGACAAAATAAACAAAACCAACGCCGCCCGCCTTCTGGACAAGGCCAAGGTGACTTACGAACTGATTCCTTACGAGGTGGACGAGAACGACCTCAGCGCCCCCCACGTGGCAGCCTCGTTGGGCGAGGATATCAATTGTGTGTTCAAGACATTGGTCCTGCATGGTGACAAAACCGGACATTTCGTCTGCGTCATTCCCGGCGAGCACGAGGTGGACCTCAAGTTGGCTGCCAAAGTGAGCGGCAACAAGAAGTGCGACCTTATACCTGTCAAGGAACTGCTTCCTCTCACAGGGTATATCCGTGGCGGATGCTCGCCCATCGGGATGAAGAAACTTTTTCCTACTTATATTCATCGCACCTGTCTGGATTTTCCTTACATCTATGTGAGCGCAGGAATACGTGGACTCCAACTGAAAATCGCTCCGCAGGACTTGATTCGTGAAGTACATGCAGAAGTTTGCGACTTATTTGTTGGATAATCGGACAAAATGGCTAAATTTGCACCACAATTAAAAACAAACTCATTTTACTAACTTTTAATACCTAATTAATTCGTATGTTTGAAGGACAACCGAAAGGTTTATACGCGTTAGCGTTGGCCAATACCGGCGAACGCTTTGGTTATTACACGATGCTGGCCATCTTTGTGCTTTTTTTGCGAGCCAACTTCGATTTGTCCGCCTCTACGGCGGGCAACATTTACGCCGCATTTCTGGCGTTGGTTTATTTTCTCCCGTTTATCGGCGGTATCCTTGCGGATAAGTTTGGTTACGGAAAGATGGTGACTTTCGGCATCATAGGCATGTTTGTAGGCTATGTGCTGCTGGCACTTCCGTTGGGTAGTGGTGCGGCTGCATGGGTGTCCATGGTGGCCGGTCTGCTGGTTATCAGTACGGGTACAGGCTTGTTCAAGGGTAATTTGCAGGTGATGGTCGGCAACTTATACGATGACCCAGCATATGCCTCGAAGCGTGATTCGGCGTTCAGCATCTTCTATATGGCTATCAACATAGGCGCACTTTTTGCTCCTACGGCCGCAGTGGAAATCATGGAGTATGCGCAACAGACGTGGGGCGTGAGTGTGAACGACTCCTATCACTTTGCCTTTGGTGTGGCTTGTGTGTCGCTCATCGTGTCCATGGCCATCTATTACGGTTTCCGGGGAACTTTCCGTCACGTGGAAGGCTCTACCAAGCAGACTGCTGTGGAGAAGAAAACCGAACATCACGAGGAATTGTCCCCGCGCGAAACGAAGGATCGCATTGTGGCCCTCTGCCTGGTGTTTGCCGTAGTTATCTTCTTCTGGATGGCTTTCCATCAAAACGGCTTGACGTTGACTTACTTTGCTGACGAGTTTACAGCCAAGAGTTCGGCCGGTTTGGAAAGCATGATGTTTGATGTCATCAACCTTGTGGCCGTCATCTTCATCGTCTATGCCTTGTTCTCTCTCTTCCAGTCCAAGACGGGCAAAGGCAAACTCATATCGGGTGTGGTGATACTGCTGGCCGCCCTTTTCCTGGTTTATCGCTACTCTACGTTGGAAGGCAGCGTGGCTGTCAGTGCTCCTATCTTTCAGCACTTCAATCCGTTCTTCGTGGTGGCCCTGACTCCGGTGTCCATGGCCATCTTCGGTTCGCTGGCACGCAAGGGCAAAGAACCTTCCGCTCCGCGCAAGATTGGTCTCGGCATGTTGGTGGCCGCCTTGGGCTATGTGGTGATGATTGTGGCTTCCATCGGCCTGCTGTCGCCCAATGCGCAAGAGGCTGCCGGCGATGCGGCCATGTTTGTATCGCCCAGTTGGCTGGTGTCCACCTATCTGGTGTTGACGTTTGCCGAGTTGCTCTTGTCGCCCATGGGCATTTCCTTTGTCTCGAAGGTGGCTCCTCCCAAATACAAGGGTATGATGATGGGTGGCTGGTTTGTGGCTACCGCCATTGGCAACTACTTGACTTCCGTTGCTTCGTGGCTGTGGGGCGATATGCCGTTGTGGGTCGTATGGGGCACGTTGATGGTGCTCTGCCTCTTGGCTGCCCTGTTCATCTTCTCCGTGATGAAGCGTCTGGAGAAGGTGGCGTAAGCCTTTCGGAGAAAAAGAAAACAGCATAATCTTTTAGACGCGGATTGTGCGGATTGAGCGGATTCCACAAATTTCTAATCCGCATAATCCGCTCAATCCGCGTCTAAAATATCTCTGGGTGTAGTCAGTCAAATGGTGATTCCCATAATATAGTCATTCATATAGAATCCTCCCCCGATGGGGAAATCCCCTTCGCGCACTTTCGTCATCCCCATGTGTTCGTAGAAATGCAGGGCCTTGTTGTGGCGGTTCACGTTCAGTTCCATTTGGCAAGGAGCGGGATGTATTTCCTTGATATACTTGATGGCCTCGCGGAACAGGAAGCTCCCGCAATGCGCCCCCTGGAAGTAGGGCAGGACGTAAATCTTCTCCAAGTGAAACAAGTCCTCGCCATCGGGACGGACGGACACATAGCCTGCCGCCTCGCACTCTTCATAGGCCAGCAGATACACGTGACCTTCTTCCTCCATCTGTTTGCGGATATTCTTCTCGGAATACATCCATTCCATCATGTAGTCTATTTGTTCGGAAGTCAAGATGTCCCGGTAGGTCACCGGGAAGACCTGTTGCGCCAGCTTCCGTATCAGGGCGCAGTCGTCGGTCGTAGCTTTTCGGATAGTAAACATGTTGGTCTCCTTTTATGTGATCAAGGTGCAAATATACGATTTTTTTTGCGCGAACTGTCGCAGACTATAATAGCTGCTCGATTTTAGTTTATACTACGCTTAGTCCGGCAGTTCCCCCCAGAACAGCTGGTCATTGTCAATCTTTGCGGCATAGAGCGTCTTTCCGTCCGGAGAGAGGGCGAACAGATAGAACATGTCTTGGACCTCGAAGCGGGACAACAAGTTTCCGTCCCAATCCCACACCTGAAAGTAGGTGGTACCTTCCTGCTGGTCTTCGGGTATATATCTCACCACGATGCGGCTGTCCGTATAGACGCATTTGCTGTAATATCCCATCTCCTTGTTGTAACAAGTGGAGGGGTCTGTAATCTTTTTGCCCACACAGCCTTCCTTGACAATCTGCCCCTTGAAATCAAACAATCGCATATAGGGGAACTTGTAATAAAAGAAAGCAATGCGGTTCTTTCCGGGGTGAACGGCTACCTGGGCGGTGCGGTTCTGGAATGTTTTTACCAAATTCTTCTCCTCAGGCTCATCTTCCTTGAACGGCAATGCCGGTATGTCCGTCACTTCGCCGCTCGACATGTCGTACAGACACCATTCTCCTTCTTTCTTGCCGGGCTGGATGAGGTATCGGTCATCCTCCAATGGATAGATATTTTGACAGATGTCCCGATCCCACTGCACTAGTTGATTTCCGGTGACAGTCATTTTTTCTTCTCCTACGTTTATCTTCGTGATGAGTGGAATCCCCAACCCCACCGTGTAAAATTCGTCTTCTTCCCAAGGGCGAATCCATCTGAACCGGCTCATGTCATTGGGACCTCCGCCATAAATCAGGTCGCTATAGAGATAGTTCAGGCTCTGTAGGTCGAACACATCGAATATGGTATCCTTGTGCATATTGGCTACTATCAGATGGTTTCCTGTAGCGGTGATATCTATGGGATTCAGCAGCACGCCCGTATCCACGCTGTCCAATGCTACTACATGACTTTCTTCAGGCAGGGCGATGACACTTTCTGTGCCCGATGGCTGGCTGCACGCTCCTGCGAAGAGCAGGATTGCCGAAAATAATAAAAATGGTTTCATTTATGACAAATATTGTTAAGTAAGTCATTAGAATTAATTTATACTAAGCCACATGAGCAAAGTTGATACAAAGTTCATCCCCAATGGTTGCCAACGCCCTGTTTGTAGCGTACATCAATGTATCATCGGATATGTAATCCGCTGGTCCGAGCCATTTTCCTTTGAGTATTCTCCAAAGGGTTTCCGCGATGTTGAGGTGTGGACTATACGGCGGAAGGAAGAAGAGGAACAACCCTCTTTTTTCCCAAACCTTGCGAAGTTCAGCCATCATCCTGCTCCTGTGAATTTTTGCGTTGTCAAGGACAATGAACGTGTTTCTCCTGATATGAAAGGAAAGCCGATCCAGGAAGTCAGCGACTTTGTCGGCCGTAATACTTTCTGTGGTAGTGAATCCGTTGTAATGGTTATTCCGGTCAATCATCCCGAACAGGTTCAGTCGTGTCCCCTTTTGGGAAGGAACGCACACGTCCTCCCCACGGAACTGCCAGCCGTAAGGGACATAACCTTCCGTGCAGATGTGGCTTTCATCCCCGTAGTAAAGGTCAATGAGCCCTTCTTGCCATTGTCGTTCAAGTTCTTGCAGCTTCTCGGCCTTGTGCGCATAGAGCTGCGGCGAGGGTTTCCCCTTGGGACGTTTTCTTATACGTCTATATCTTGCGCCAATGCGGATAAAAAACTCCTGAAAGTGCTCTCGCTTGCAGCCTTGCCTGAAGCTTGCTGCCAAGCTTCCTTGGCTTTCTTCACGCTTTGCCTGTCTTTCTCGATGGCGGCACGGACGGCTTCTTCGTCCGAACAGTCCATGACAGGCTTCCGCCCACGCCCCGGGCGGGTTTTCAAGCCGGATATCCCTTCCGCTTCGAAGCGCTTCACCCAAGAGTTTACGGAAATGTGCGTCATTTCGGTCTGTCGCCCCACTTCCTTGGAAGGCAAACCTTGGGACTTCAACAGAATGGCACGGCAGCGCATACGGAAACAATGGCTTTCCCCGTTCCGAAAGCCATCCTCTAATTGCAGACGGGATTCGTCTGTCAATGATATGGTTTTGATCTTTGCCATAATAGTACAACTCTATAATAATGGGCAAAGGTACAAACTTATAATGATATAAACTAATTTTCAACATCTACTTAATCAACGTAAATTATAAACCACAATGATAGGATTGTCCATTTCATCTATATGCTTCATTCGGTCAATGTCCTCACGACTCATCAATGTTGTATCCACTACATAAGGCAGATAAGCAGGCTCGGAAGCATAATATATTTTGCCTTCTTGGACTTGGTGGGGAATCATTAATTGTGGACGTGCAAAAGGTTCATTCTTGAATAACAAAGTCTCTCCATACTGCCCGGATTTGTAAGCTACATAGAGCTTTTTTTCAAACTGGAAAAAAGCTATGTATCGATTATTGGAAATATATTTCTGAAAAGGATAGGCATATTCAGTATGCTCTTCCATATAGGAATAATAATAGCTCGGACTAAAATCTTCTGGTAAGTCTGTTAACGAAAAATTATACTTTCCAAAATCCAGCAAAAGTACCAAATCTTTTTCCAATTCTTCATTTAAAACATACAATTCGTTCGAAGGATATATATCTGAATAGTATAGATATCCCTCTTCCCGATGCAATGCCCAGGAAACTTTTCCAAACTGAACCTCACGCTCTTCCCCCGCCTTTTTTATTATTTCATTTTTCGATATGGAATAAAATTTCAATTCATCGGTATCTGCAAAAACACATGTATCCTCATTCAGGCGCTCATATTGTATGACGGGTAATACGCTTTCCGAAAAATTCCAAGTTTTGCCGAATCCATAGGGATGCATATAGTTGCGTACCTTGAGACTGACAGGGTCACAAAGTTCGAACGAAATGGAGTCCAATATATGGAACGACATTGCAGACACGTAGTCATTGGGGCCGGAACCTATGTGCGAAGCTGTCCCATACAAGAAATTTCCGCTCTTGTCATAAACTTGTATATCATTGAGTGCATTATTGAGATAAAATTTCCCATACTTATATTGTAGGCCGCGGACTTTCTTTATCAAACAACTATCATTGGTTTCCAACGGCACCAGGAAAATGCTGTCAACCATTTGGCTCACATCCATCCTTTGGGCTTTGGTGGGATTCAAATGCCAAACAACATCTTCATGCACCTCATTCTCCTGGGTACAACCCAAGAGAATGAGACATAGCGAAAATCCTATAATCAACTTGTGCATATCATTACCAACAAGGTGCTTCATCTACGCATAAATCATAGATGTAACCTGTAAATATATAGCAATCCCACGCTTTATTGGGACCAAAAGGGGTATAAAAAGGCTCGCAATCACCATCCCAGCAACGTCCTGTGACCTTGCCACATTCTATCACTATCAGACGAAAACTTGTAGTACAATGACTTGCCGATGGTGAAGTCTTGGTCTTTCTCTTTAATGACCACTTGTGGTTTATCCAATTCCTGTATGCTTGTGGGGCAGAATGCGAGCGACATAAAACTTGTCTGTGAACCTGTCTCCAATTCAAAACCTGTTGGAAGGTTTCGCAATATACTATTGTCAACTAGATAAGGCAAAACTTAACTTACAAGAGGAGAGATACACAATCAAAATAAAAACAAGTGTGTCCCT
>DHKFC23501__coassemble_1226_pt1 | contig 22333 bp, 22 predicted proteins | sample DHKFC23501__metabat2_low_PE_030 | metagenome-assembled genome bin DHKFC23501
ACTTCTGCGCCACCGGGATGCCGAAGCCTCCGCAGCAGCCGTTGCAGAAGCCCAATATCAGGAACACGACCGACGAACTGGCCCCCACGGCAGCCAGCGAGTCAATGCCCAGAAACCGCCCCACGATGGCGGCATCCACCAGCGAATACGTCTGTTGCAACAGGTTGCCCATCAGCAAGGGCAAAGTGAAATAGAAAAGTTGCGGGAATATCCGCCCCGCGGTCATCTCCTTTACGGCAGCCATAAGTGTTATCCTCCTTCTTTACACGAATCGAAATGCGCCGCAAAAGTAAGAAAAAAGCGGGAGAAAAAGTGATTTCATACGGTTGGAAAATCAGTAACGACCGCTTGAAAACTCTATCTCCAGGTTGGATATATATATCTTCAACCTAAAGATTCATATCTCCAGCCTGGAGATATGAATATCCAGGCTGGAGACAGAGTTTTCAAACGGTCGTTGCAGGTTTTTCGACGGGCAAAGGGAAAGAATTTCCGCGCTTATCGCCGGATTTCCCTTATAGCCTCTATCAGCCGCTCGAAGTCGGCAGGATGCACATCGCCGATATTGCCGATGCGGAAGGTGTCCGCCTGCGAGATTTTGCCCGGATAGATGACAAAACCGCGCTCCTTCAGCTGATGGTAGAAGGTCTTGAAGTCGAAGCCTTCGCCCGGATAGAGGAAAGAGGTGATGATGGGCGACTGGATGTCATCGGACAGCAACGTCTTGAAGCCGAGCGAACGCATGCCCTTCACCAGCACGTCGTGATTCATCCGGTAGCGATGATGGCGGGCCTCCACGCCGCCTTCAGTCTCCAGTTCCTCCAAGGCCTGCTTGAAGGCACGCACCACGTGGGTGGGCGACGTGAAGCGCCATTTGCCATGCCCTTTCTCCATCGTCTCCCACTGGTCATAGATATCGAGCGAGAGAGAGCGGGCCACGCCCTTGCAACGCATCAGCTCCGAACGGCGCGCGATGATGAATCCGAATCCCGGCACGCCCTGGATGCACTTGTTGGCACTGCTGATGAGGAAGTCCACGCCCAACTCGTTCACGTCGAGCGGAATGCCGCCGAAACTGCTCATGGCATCGACAATGAGGCGCTTGCCATACATCTTCACCAAGTGGGCCACTTCCTTCAGCGGATTCAGGATGCCCGTGGTGGTTTCGCAGTGGACGATGGCCACGTGGGTAATCTCTGCGTTGTGGGCCAGGTAGTCGTCCACGTAGTTCAGGTTGACTTGCTCGGTCTCGTCAAAGGCCAGCAGGTCGTAGTCCAGATGATAATACTCGGCAATGTGCCCCATGCGGTCGCCGTAAGCGCCGTTGCTCAGGATGAGCAGCTTGTCGCCGGGCTTGATGGCGGCGCCCAGAACTGCCTCCACGCAATAGGTGCCGCTGCCTTGCAGGAGGACCGAGGTATATTCATCTGTCTGCGGAGTGGCCAGGGCCACGAGTTGCTTGCGGATTTCCTCCACGATATGTACATTGTAGTCTTCGTCCCATGTGCACCAGTCGGTCAACATGGCTTGCTTGACGGTATCGGTAGTGGTCAACGGACCGGGGGTCAGTAACAAATAAGGTCTCATAATGAATGATGAATAATGAATGATTAATGGTGAATGATTAATGATTGGCGTTCAGTTTGCAGTTGATTTCGTCGATGACGGCGGGCAGCTGTGCAATGGAGTCCACCACGTAGTGCGCGCCTGCCTCCAGCATCCGGCGGCGGACCTCCAGCTTGCGGGCTTCCAGTTCGGCGGCGGGCATGGCGGCGGTTTCCTCCTGCGTCAGGCCCAATTCGTTGCTGCCCAGGATGACGCCCACGGTCCATACCTTTGCATTGACACCCTCGCGGATGTCGGCAATGGTGTCTCCATACTTCAGCACACAGTCTGCCGAGGGGATGGCCAGTTCAATCATATTCTGGTAAATCATATACGGACAGGGACGTCCGGCAGGCAAGCGGTCCGACGTGACGCAGGCATCAATCTTATAGCCCATGCGCTCAGCGGCAGGGATGACCACGTCCATCATCTGCTTCGTATAGCCCGTGGTGGAACCGACCTTGATCCCCCCGGCAGGCAGGTCCGCAATGACTTCCGGCACACCGGGAATGGGCTCGGCATAGTCCTCCAACGTGGCAAACAGGACACGCTGGAACTCGGCATAGCGTTCCTGCACGTCGGCATCCGTATAGTCTCGGCCATACTTGGCACGGAAGGCTTCGCGGACGCGGGGAATGTTGAACAAGGCACGGATTTCCTCAATCTTGGTCAGACCCATGTAGGCACGGGTCTCGGCAGGAGTCACCTCGATGCCGGCTGCCTTAAAGCTTTCCACAAAAGCAGCCACCGGGGCAAAACAACCGTAATCGACCGACGTGCCGGCCCAGTCCATAATGATGCATTCAATCTTCTTCATATAATGTTCCTGTTTAAGTAAGTTGCAAGAATTAAATGATAATTTATCGGTGTGATTCTTTAGACGCAGATGACGCGGATGACGCAGATTCATTTTCTTTATTGACTGATTATCCGTTATCAAAGATTATAGATCAGCGGCATCTGCGTCATCTGCGTCTAAAGAATTAAATTCCTATTTATCGTATAAACTAAATATCAACATCTACTTAATCCAAGGATAAGCACGCTCCTCCTCAAGGCACCAACTGCAACTCCGGTCCTACATATTCGCCCGCTCCACGCCGGCCCGGAAACTCACGCCGATGACGCATGACGATATAAACCGCCGCCGCCACGGATGCCACGCTGCTCACCAGGCCCACGTAGCCGGACAATTGGTTATAGAACGCCAGCCAGTCAATGTCCGACGAGAGGAATTCCTTGCAGGCCAGCACCACCACCGTACCCGTATAGCCGATAAAGTCGAGGGTCACGATGAAGAAGCCCACATTGCCCTTGATACGGAAGCAGGCAATGAACCGCTCGAAGAAGAGCGTCTGGAAACTGAGGTAGACCACGTAGAGGAAAAGTCCTTGCAGGAAGAGCCATGTGACCGTGGGCAGTTGCAGGGAGTCGTAGTTGAAAGCCAGGGTGCTCAATCCCACCGCCCCGCCGGTCATCAACACCAGCAGGATGCAAAGCACCCGCAGGTTGTCACGCACCAGTGTCATCAGGCCGAAGAGACAAAGGATGATGAGCGTCACCAGGCCATCTATCTTGGCAAAAGCCCAGGAAGAAAGTCCGGCGGCCTCCACGTCGATGATGTTCACGATAAAGTCCTCTTTCACATCGCACAGGATGGTGATAAACAGGTTGGCCACAAAGAGCAAGAGTAACACCGGGAAGAAATCCTTCAAAATGCGCAGACGCCCTTGCCGGTCCAACGTCACCCGCTCCGTGCGCTGGGCTTTGTCGGCCTCGGTGGGAGCCGGCAAACGGTTCAGCAACCAGCCCAGCAACAGCAGCAACGGCAAGGCCACTCCGCCGATAAGGGCCGGCATCCAGAACTCGCTGACCTGCCAGGCATCCATCACAAACAACCCGGCCGACTTGGCGGCACCCGAACTGACCGCAATGCTCATGCCCATCAGGGCAGCCAGAAGGTCTGTGGTGCGGCGTCCCTCCAGAAAGCTGAAAATAACGCCCCACATGCAACCCAACGAAAGCCCGTTGAAGAACAGCACAAACACATTGAACGGACAAGGCAGGAATCCGAATGCCACCAGAGAAAGCTCCGCTCCAAGTACAGCCCAGACAATGAAGCGCAGGCGGTTTTCCTTCTTCAGCTCGGAAATGAGCTTGATGCCCGCCAGCTTGGAAAGGAAATAGCCGGAAATCTGCACCATGCTGCTGGGACAAGTGAACAACGTATCAAAGAAACGCCTGCTGGGCAACCTGCAGGAATTGAAGGAACGCCTCTTCGAACTGGAACCAGCCCCGGCCGCCGCCGGACTGAAAGACAATCCGCTCTTGAATATGCTGAACGAGGACATGCCCCGCTCGGCGCAGGAAGCCTACAACTATAGCGGCATTTACATCAGCTACAGCCTGTCCTCCTCGTCCAACACGCTCAAGATAGAGCCGTATCTCATCACGGCCTCTGAGAAGAATGACTATGTCCGCGTTGTCCACATGAGCGCTTACAACACCACCCACACCGGCGTGGCCCTCTTCAACAACCACCAGACAGCCTACCTGCTGTTCAACGAACGGGAGATGCCACAAATAGCCCTCTTCACCATCTACCTGCAACTACCCATGTATGACTTTCCCCACCAGCTGAAGGGCCTCTACCTCAGCCTGGACTATAACCGGAATCCCATCGCCCGGCGCATTGTCTTCGTCAAACACTCGGACAGCACCGCATTGGAGGACTTCCTGGAACTGAAAGGCCGTCTTGTTCCGCGCGAGGAACTAACGGACGAGTTGTTGCCTTACTATAATTATACCTGCCAACCGGGCGACTGCATCAAGACCTGCACCGTGCCCTCTCCCCGTTTGGATGCCAATGACTTGGAACGGGAGAAGAAGTTGCTGGAGATTTAGAATACCCTTTCCCCTCTTCTTCTTATTATTATAGAAAAGGCGCGGATTACGAGGAGTGACGGATTTTTTCATTGACCAACCCGTGAAACCTGCGTAATCCGCGCCTGTTTTTAAGCAAACCAGGAAACGTCCGGCCCTATTATAACCCGATGACGGTTTTCTCCAGCCAATAAATCGCAATACCGGCCACGTAGCCCAGGAAGGCTATCCACGAGATACGCTTCATATACCAGCCGAAGGTAATCTTCTCCAGCCCCATGACCACGACGCCTGCTGCCGAACCGATGATAAGCATCGAGCCACCCACGCCGGCACAATAGGCCAGCAATTGCCAGAAGATGCCGTCCTGCGCCATGTCACCGACTTCGGCTATGGGATACATACCCATGCAACCGGCCACGAGGGGCACATTGTCCACGATGCTGGACAGGACACCGATGATACCCGTGACAAGGTAATGATTGCCCTCGAAGGTCGTATCAAGCCCCCGGCCTACAGAGGCAAGAACACCAATCTGTTGCAGACAGCCAACGGCCATCAGAATGCCCAGGAAGAAAAGAATGGTGCTCATGTCGATGCGCGAGATGATGCCCACGATGCGCTTCTGCGTCTCACCGGCACCTTCGTGCTCGGACTGGTGACGGTAGAAAAGCTCGGTGGCCAGCCACAATGCGCCCAGCACCAACAGAATGCCAACGAACGGAGGCACGTGTGTGATACTCTTGAAGATGGGCACGAAAATCAAGCCGCCCACACCCAGCCAGAACACCGTCTTGCGCTGCCGCTCGGACAAGCCGTGATGCACCGTTCCTGCATCGGCACCGGTCACAGAGGCTACCACGTCGCCCTTGAGGTAACGGGACAAAATGTAAGCAGGAAGAATCACCGACACGATGGAGGGGATGAACAGTTCCTTAATGACACCCGCCGCCGTGATGAGCCCCTTGTTCCACAGCATGATGGTAGTGACATCTCCGATAGGCGAAAACGCGCCACCGGAGTTGGCCGCAATGATGATGAGCGAGGCATAGATGATGCGGTCCTTATGGTCGTCTATCAACTTGCGCAGAATCATCACCATGACAATGGACGTAGTCATATTATCCAAGATGGCAGAGAGGAAGAAAGTCAGAATCGTGATGCGCCACAGCAGGGAGCGTTTGCTTTTGGTCTTCAGCAGATTGCGTACGAAGTTGAAACCACCGTACTGGTCCACCGTCTCTACAATAATCATCGCGCCCATCAGAAAGAACAGTGTAGTGGCAGTACTGCCCAGGTGTCCTTCGATGACGGAACCGGCCGCAGCGGCTATGCCACCGGGCGCGACGCCGACAAAATTGCCGGGATCAAACATATAAAGAGTCCACGTGGCGACGAGCATCAGCAGGGCCACAGCTGCCTTGTTGACCTTGGTCACAGTTTCCAAGGCAATACACAAGTATCCGAAAACGAATACAATGACAATAGCAAGTGTGATGGTTGACATGGATAAAGATTGATTGAAGATTAAATGATAAGTTACTTTGAGGAATGATGCGGAGTTATCAGGAGTCAGAGCGAGTCAGAAGCCAATAGTTAGTCCGGCAATACAGACACAGCTATTGGCTTTTTATCTCCCGAGCGGAGCGATAACTCCTTCTAACTCCTTTAATTCCTACGAGGCAAAGCCCCTCTAAATTCTTATAGCCCCCCTTACAAGCTCTCCAACAGTCGCTTCAGCACGACGGTAGCCGAGATTTCACGGTTGGCCGCTTCGGGGATGACTATAGACTGCGGGCTTTCGATGACATCGTCCGTCACAATCATGTTACGTCGCACAGGCAGGCAGTGCATGAAGTAAGCATGGTTGGTCACAGCCATCTGACGGTCACTCACCGTCCATGCGCGGTCCTTGCTGAGAACTTGGCCGTAATTATCGCCTGTATAAGCCGCCCAGCTCTTGGCATAGATAAAGTCGGCGCCTTCAAAAGCCTTCATCTGGTCATATTCCACGCGGGCGTGCCCTACAAACTGTGGATCCAGCTCGTAACCTTCAGGATGAGTGATGACGAAATCGTAGTCCGTGGCATTCATCCACTCGGCAAAGGAGTTAGGAACAGCCTGTGGCAAAGGACGGGGATGGGGCGCCCACGTCATAACCACCTTGGGACGAGCCGTTTTCTTATATTCCTCGATAGTGATAAGGTCGGCAAAACTCTGCAACGGATGCCGTGTGGCAGCCTCCATGGAGAAGACCGGTCGGCCGGAGTGTTGGATGAACTGATTCAGGATCACCTCGTTATAGTCATAGTCCCGGCTTTCAAAACGAGCAAAGGAACGCACGCCGATAAGGTCGCAATAACACCCCATCACGGGAATGGCCTCCAGCAGATGCTCGGGTTTGTCACCGTCCATGATGACGCCACGCTCGGTTTCCAGTTTCCAGGCGCCTTGGTTGACGTCCAGCACAATGACGTTCATACCCAGATTGAGGGCTGCCTTCTGGGTGCTGAGACGGGTACGCAGGCTGGAGTTAAAGAAAATCATCAGGAGCGTTTTATTACGCCCAAGTTCTACGTATTTAAAACGGTCCTTTTTGATTTCGAAGGCTTCGTTCAGTGCAGAGGTCAGATTTCCGATGTCCTGCACACAAGTAAATTTCTTCATATATAAATAAGTATAATTGATTCGCAGCCCAAAGATACAAGTATTCGGCGAATAATCCCCATTTAATGGGAACAAAATAAAAAGAAAGTGCGAAGAAGCATTAAGACGCCTCCTCGCACTTCTCTATCCCTCGGGAATCAATCTATTCAATTAACGCGCTCAAACGTGTTTTTTTCGTAATAATCACCACCTTCATAGGATTCCCTGTATTCCAAAACAAGGGTATTTTCGTTCAAAGTCGTAATAGTATAATTTTCACCTTCTATATTGAGTAAATTACCCGATACTTCCCAATGGGTTGGATAACCATTTATTTCTACAGTACCATCATCATTAAACGTGTAATAGAAACCTTTGCTCGCGATAGATTCGTTCCACTCTTTTTTTCCGTCAACGTAAATATCATAACCTTCACTCCAGATACCTAACCAACGTCCTATCAGCAATTCCTCCGCATTACCAGAGATACCACCTTCATCGTCATCACTACAACCAGTGAAACCCACCACTGCAAACAGCAGCATTGCCATCAGTACTACATAATTCCTTTTCATATTTCTAAGTTTTAATTTATTAGTTTACGTATCCACTCTGCCAAGCATGCTACAACGATACATCTATAAAACTCAATGGACAACGATAATGTATATCCAAATAGTTCACAGGCCTCCTAAAGATCTCCCTCCGACTTACTTCTCGTCAATCAACTGAGGATTTTTCTGATAAATACTGGACAATTCGGAGAAAAAATTATAGTCCAACACCTGCGAGATGCGCCATAGCAACTCGACATCAATATTCGCCTTACGGAAGATTTTATAAACATTGGAACGAGTACAACATAATTGCGTTGCGAACCAAGTGACTGTATGTCCCTGCTTCCTCAATATCTCTCTAATAAGCCAACCTGTGTGTATCATTGGTATATAATTTGCATATTACCTCACAAAGGTATGCATTTAATCCGAAAGGAAAGCAGCCCTTCAGAAAAATTTTTCCTTTACATACTCCCACCAAAGACAGGAAACGCAGCCAACTGACCATCTGAGTGCCTAAGACGCAAATGAGACGAACTAAACGGAATATCTGCAAGAAATATCCGTATAATTCGCCTCTCCGTTTTTACCACGCTGGTGCAATCATCTTTCATATCATTTCCGTATCTGTCCGTCCCCCTCTATCAGCCACTTGTAGGTCGTGATTTCCTCCAACGCCATCGGGCCGCGGGCGTGCAGCTTCTGTGTACTGATGCCTATCTCTGCTCCCAGACCGAACTGGGCCCCATCGGTGAAGGAGGTCGGCGCATTGTGGTAGACGCAAGCGGCATCTACTTCGCGCAAAAAGCGGTCGGCCGATGTCCTGTCTTCTGTCACGATGGACTCGCTATGCCCGGAACCATATTGACGGATATGCGCCAAGGCCTCGTCCAGGGAGCCAACCGTCTTGACAGCCATCTTATAGTCCAGGAATTCCGTACCGTAACTTTCCGCCGTGGCAGGAGCCAGCAGGCGGGCGGGATAGCTTTCCGACAGGACGGCCAGCGCCGGCCGGTCCGCATAGATGAACACATTGCTCCGCAACAGAGGGGCACAGAGGGCAGGCAGGTCGGCCAGGCGGTCGGCATGCACCAGCAGGCAATCCAAGGCATTGCACACACTGACGCGGCGCGTCTTGGCATTGTTGACGATAGCTGCCCCCATCTGCACGTCGCCGGCACGGTCGAAGTAGGTGTGACAAATACCCGCTCCCGTTTCAATGACAGGAATGGCGGCATGCTGCTTGACGAACTGAATAAGGCGGCTTCCACCGCGGGGAATGACCAGATCCACATAACGGTCGGCACGCAGCAAACGGGCCGTGGTCTCGTGGTCGGAGGGTAGCAGCTCCACGACATGAGAATCCACGCCATAGCGCTGCAGCACTTCGTGTATGACGCCGACGATGGCCCGGTTGGAACAGTCGGCATCGCTCCCGCCCTTCAGCACACAGGCACTGCCCGCCTTCAGGCAGAGCGAGAATACATCGAAACTGACGTTGGGCCGGGCCTCGTAGATGATGGCTATGACCCCGAAGGGCACACTGACACGCCTGATGTGCAGCCCATTAGGAAGGATATTCTCCCGTAGTACCCGTCCCAAAGGGGAAGGCAGGGCAGCCACATGGCGCAATCCGTCGGCAATCTCCTGCAAGCGGGCTTCTGTCAACTTCAGACGGTCGTACTTGGGATTGGCAGTGTCCATCCGCTCCAGATCCTTACGGTTCTCCTCCAGGATAAACGAAGATTTTGCCACAGCCGCATCGGCCACGGCACACAATATCTCATTGATTTTCGCACCGTCCACAGCCAACAGATGCCGGCTTGCCTCCCGGACGGCAGAAAGGGTTTGTTCTAAGTCCATGCTATCTCATTCTATATATAGGTAATCATAATGCACCACCGGCTTCCTGCCGTGCTGCCCGATGGCTCCGCGGGCTTCCGCCGCACTACAGTTAGCCTTGCCCACCCCGATGGGTTTCCCGTCCGGATCCACGATGCGCACGATGTCATCCTTCTCAAAATCACCCTCTACAGCCGTAATGCCCACCGGAAGGATGCTGGCGACCTTGTCGGACAGCAGGAGGTCTGCCGCCTCCCGGTTCAGACAAAGCCGTCCCTTGGCAAAACCTTCGCTATGTGCAATCCACTTCCTCACAGTGGAGACGGGTTGGGCAGAAGGAACGAAACGGGTGTAGGAGAAGGAAGGTGATTCATTCCCCAGTATCTCCACCAGGACATTATCCCGCTTACCGTTAGCAATGATTACCGTGATGCCCTCCTCGGCCACTTTCCTTGCAATGCTTGTTTTGGTAAGCATGCCTCCCCGCCCAAAGCTGGACTTGGTGGCCTGTATGCAGGCGGAGAGGTCCTCCCCCGGCTTTATTTCGGGGATGACCTTGGAAGCCGGATCCGACGGCGGACCGTCATAGATGCCGTCCACGTTGCTCAGGATAATCAGTGCCTGCGCCCCCATCATGGAGGCTATCAGGCCGGACAGTTCGTCATTGTCTGTAAACATCAGTTCGCTGACGGACACGGTATCGTTCTCATTGACAATGGGAATGATACCATTTTCCAGCATGACGGTCATGCAATTCTTCTGATTCAGGTAATGGCGGCGTGTGCCGAAACTTTCTTTCATCGTCAGCACCTGCCCCACGGCGATGCCGTGTTCGCGGAACAATTCATAATACCGGTTGATCAGTTTGGCTTGCCCCACCGCAGAGAAGAGCTGGCGCTGGTCCACGCTGTCCAACTTACGGACCGGGCGCACTTCGCTACGGCCGGCAGCCACGGCACCGGAAGAAACCAGAATGACTTCCACACCCGCCTTGCGCAAGTCGACCACCTGGTCCACCAAGGCCGACATGCGCGTCACGTCCAGGGTGCCGTCCTTCCGGGTCAGCACGTTACTGCCCACCTTGACGGTGATTCTTGAGAAAGGCCGTTTCATGCTCACTCGTCCAAGGTCTGTTTGCCACGCTCGCGGATAACCTCCATGGCCGGCTCAAAATCCGCCTCGTTGACCAGCACCTTCACGCTGATGGCCGTGGCGGGCAAGGCTAAATTCACCACTAGCCCGTCCTTGACAGTTGCCTCGATACCCCGGTCGTTCAACAGGCCTTTCACCAGTTCGCACTCCCAAAGCGAACCCTTGAATACTTCTACGAGCTTGCTCTTGTCCTCTGCTTCTTTCATATCCGTAGTCTTTATGGGTTAATGTTCTACAAATATAGGGATTTGTTCTGAAGAGAAACACATGATTGACCGAAAAAATAATAGAATGCAGTGTCCGGACACCAAGATATCTCCGCCCGAGCAGCAAGATATCTTCGCCCGGACACCAAGATATCTCCGTCCGCGGACCGGGATATCTCCGCCCCTCACAGAAAAACTCAGAAACGGCAGCGCAGTTCGACACCTGCCTGGAGAGGCCGTCCGCGCTGCATGAAGCGGTTGCCCATGCTCTCGAAATAGAACGAAGCGTAGTCCTTGTCCAAGGCATTGCGCACCCACAAGGCCACGGCGCCTTGCCCTTTCTCCAGACTGAGGCGTCCGTTGAGCGTGCCATAGAAAGGTTGGCTGAAGGTGTTCTCCTCCGTCCAGTAGATGCGTCCGGCTGCGTTATAATCGGCATTGAGACGGATACGGTCGAACCACTTGCGGGGCGCGAGCGTAAAGACATATTCTCCTCCGATGTTCAGCGTATGGCGGGGAATGAAGGGTACCACCCGTCCGCGATAGTCCACCGCTTCTCCTGCGTCATTCACTGTCTGATAGTCGCGGAAGGTGGCATAGGTGTAACCATAGCTGGCATTCAGGGTGAAGGCATCGGTCAGACGGGCCGCCACAGCCACCTCGGCCCCCACACTGCGGCTGCGTCCGGCATTGCGGGTGACACGCCCCATGCCGTTCTCCGAAAATTGGGAAACCTGCTGGTCGCGCGTGTTCATCAGGAAGGCAGCCAGGTCGGCCGTCAGACGGTCCTGCCACAAGGAAAGATGTGTGCCGGCCTCGTAGCTCCAGGTGTATTCGGGACGATAAAGAGCGGTGCCCTCCACGTCCACTTCGGCTTCGGGCATCATGGCGGAAACCATCTCGGCAATGGGCGCCAAGGATTCGCTCTGCTCCATCGACTGTTTCATCACATTGATAAATTGAGACTGCACCAGGTCACTGAACATCTGGATGTTATATCCACCGGAACGATACCCCTTGGCCACAGTGACATAGACGTTGTTGTTCCGCCGCCACTCATATTCCACAGAGAATCTGGGAAGCAACTGCAGATAGTCGTGCCTCATCTTCCCCATCAGGGCGGAAACGGCCTGCATATCGTTATCCTCCAGCCGCATGGGCCCCATGGCGAAAGAAAAGCCGAAATTCATGGGGTCGCTGGCCGAATGGTAATCCAGCCACATCTGCTCGTAGTCCAGACGCAGGCCGGCACTGACGGACAGGCCGGGAAGCAAAAAGTCATTCCATGTGCTCTGGTGATATACGGCCGCGCTCATCTGCGGCGTGGAGAAGTCTCCGCCTATCAGCAGGTTCTCGTTGTGGACGCTCAAGGCCATCTGCGGGGCTTGGGGCGAATCCGGGAAAGCGGCATTGGCGTTGCCCTCTATCAATTCCTCAATGCCCTGCCGCTTGAAGAGTACGGGCGCGGAGGTCTTGAGCCACTGGTAGAAGCCGAAAGCACCCGTAGTCCACTGCCACCGCTTACTGGGTTTGGACTTGAGGACAATCTCTTCGCTAAGGGTATTGGAACGCTGCTTCTGTATCAACGTAAAGATGTCGCGGGGTGTGAAGTCCTGGTCCATGGCCATGCGGTCGTTCAGGTGCTGATAACCGGTGATGAAACTCACGGTGAAGGCCGGAGTCTGCCACTCGATGTTCAATCCGCTGTTCAGCAGGCCGCGCCGGTAGCCGCTCGGGTCATTGTAGGCAATGCGGCCCACGTAGTCCGACAGACCAGCCTGTTCGTCCTCCGGAGATACAGCCCCCATGTAATAATACGGATAACCGCCCTGGTCACTGTATTCGTAGTTGACGTTCAAGTCCAGCTTCAAGTTGTCCATGGGCAAGAACAAGGCATGCAGACGTCCCCCGCCGGCATCGCTGCGGTCCATGCGCTCGCCCCCCTTGTAACTGTTCCTGAAAAAGCCGCCCCCATGCTCATAGAAGCCGCCGGCAGAGAAGGCAAAACGGCTGGAAATGCGGTGGTAGTGGGTCAGCGAAGCGTTGTAATCGCCATACGTGGCCGCTCCGAGGCGGATATCCGTGCCTTGGTAGGTGAAGGGAGACTTGGTCTGTACCTTGATAAGCCCGCCCATGGTATTACGCCCGTAGAGCAGGCTCTGGGGGCCACGAAGCACCTCAATCTGCTCGATATCCGAATAATTGAAGTCGAAAGCAGACTTATCTATATAAGGTATATTGTCCACATACAGCCCCACGGCCGGCGTATTGATGCGCGAACCGATGCCGCGGATATAGACTGCGGTAGTCAGGCGCGAACCATAATCGGGAATGAACAGATTGGGGACCAAAGAGGTGAGACTCTTGATGCCTGTCACCTGCTTGGATCGCATCTGCGACTGGGTCAGACGGGTGGAGGCAATGGGGAGTTCGCGCAAGGCACGGGTTTCCTTGGGAGTAGCCACGATGACCACTTCGTCCATCTGCACCGTACGCAGACTGTCTGTTTCTTCCGCTCTCAGGAAGGGGGAGGCCATCAACAGGGCCGAAAGCAATAAGATTCGTATCTTCATATACAGGGTTACCTAAAAACACCTGCAAAGGAAAGGCATTTCCGGCAGACATGCAACCCTCATTTATGAGGATTCTCACACCTGGTCGGCTTCCACATAGCCGTGCATGACGGCGTAAATGGTCAGGCCCGGCACGGACTTGATGCCCAGTTTCTCGGTAATATTCCTGCGATGGCTGATGACGGTGGTCAGGCTGATATGGAGGCGGTCGGCAATCTCCTTGTTGATGAAGCCGAGGGCCACGAGACGCAATACCTCGACCTCACGGGCAGACAGGTCATGCGCGTCGGGAAAGGCGGTGACCACCGGACGAGGCTTCTCTTCCGTCTCCGGATGGCCGTTCCGGTGCCCGAAGCGGTGTAGTTGCAGGATGCTCCGGACCAGGCCTTTCTCGTCCTGCCAGATGTTCAGCGTGTTCATGCCCGACAGTTGCGGAAGATTGTCACTGCCGGCCAGCACGATGGTCTTGGTGGCACGTTGCAGAAAGAAAGCCGTGTGTTCAAAGAAAATCTGGGCCGAGACGAAATAATGCACATACATATCCGGCGTATCGTCCGTCAGTTCGGCAAAGGAACGGAACGAACGGATGACGGCTTGGGGGATGATTTCCTCCAAGAGATTCTGCAGCCCTATACAACTCAGGGTGTTATGATCTACGATCGCTATCTCGGGAATAGGCATGGATTTCGTCGGTTTCTCGGGTTCAGGATGGATTCGGCACTGCCACGCCGCAATACCGTGCCGCAGCCTCGGCACAACGTTCGCCGTCAATGGCCGCAGAGACGATACCTCCAGCATAGCCCGCCCCTTCTCCACAGGGGAAAAGGCCGTGCAGACGGATATGATGCAGGGTCTCCCGGTCGCGCAGGATACGCACCGGCGCCGACGTGCGGGTCTCCACGCCTATCATCACCGCCTCGTTGGTCAGGAAGCCGCGGGCCTGACGGCCGAAGAGACGGAAACCGTCGGCCAGGCGACCGGCAATGAAAGGCGGCATCCAGAAGTGCAAGGGCGAAGCCACCAAACCGGGTGCGTACGAACTGCGAGGCAGGTCGGCACTCAGCTTCCGGCGACAGAAGTCGTCCATACGCTGGGCGGGAGCTGTCTGACGGCGGTTGCCCTGCTGCCAGCAGAGATACTCCAGACGTTCCTGAAAATGCATCATAGAAAGAGAGGGATGGGAATCAGCCACTCCCTCCGAGGCTTCGGCCTCCACCCGGAGGGCGGGATCGGCCAGGTCCTCGGGACGGAGTTCCACCACCATGCCGCTGTTGCTCCATTGCGAACCGCGACTGGCCGGGCTCATGCCGTTCACCACGATTTGTTCCGGCCCGCTGGCGGCAGGTACCACGAAACCGCCCGGACACATGCAGAAGCTATACACGCCCCGGCCTTCCACCTGAGTGACAAAACTATACTCGGCGGCAGGCAGATAGCGGCCCCGTCCGTTGCGGCTGTGGTATTGGATCTGGTCTATCAACTGCGAAGGATGCTCCAGGCGGACGCCCACGGCGATGCCTTTAGCCTCCATCTCCACACCGTCGGCCGCCAAGCGGCGGTACACGTCACGGGCAGAATGGCCAGTAGCCAGGATGACGGGGCCCAAGAATGTCTCGCCCGTATGGGTCTCGATGCCCACAACCTTGTCATCCTTCATCAGAAGGGCATCCATCCGGGTCTGGAAATGGACCTCGCCCCCACATTGCAGAATGGTGTGACGGATGTTCTCGATGACGCGGGGCAACTTGTCCGTCCCGATATGGGGATGCACATCCACCAGAATGGAAGTCGACGCGCCGTGCTGACAGAAGACGGAGAGTATCTTGTCCACATTGCCGCGCTTCTTGCTGCGTGTATAGAGCTTTCCGTCGGAATAGGCTCCTGCCCCGCCCTCGCCGAAACTATAGTTGGACTCAGGATCCACCGCCTGCACACGGCCTATCTGCGCCAAGTCTTTTTTCCGCTCGCGCACATCCTTGCCGCGCTCTACGACGATGGGACGCAACCCCAGTTCAATCAGGCGCAGGGCAGCGAACAATCCGCCGGGACCGGCCCCCACGACAATGACTTGCGGACGGCCATCCACAATGGGATAGTCTACCGACTGAAAGTCCTCCTCCACCGGCTGTTCATGAAGGTAGACACGTACCGAGAGATTGACAAAGACAGTACGGTGGCGGGCATCAATGCCCCGCTTCAAGACACGGATAGCCGTAATGTCCGAGGGTGCAAGGCCTTTCTCGCGAACCAGAAAAGCACGCACGCTCTGCTCATCAGCCGCCTCCTGCGGCAAAAGGCGCAGACTAAATTCTTGGGTCATACACGCAACCGGTTAGAACGCATAACCAAAGCCCACGTTCAGGTAGACAGGATACATGGCAAAGGTGATGGTATCGAAGTCCTTCTGGAAGATATCGTTCAAGCCCCATTGCAGATCTGCATGGACATTCAGATGCTTGAAGGCACGCCAGGTGACACCTGCCTGCACCCCCCACTGGAAGTTGCGCAGGTCGTCGGAGAAGTCATAGGGGGCAATACTCTCGCCCTCGAATACGACCTTGTTGCCTGTCGGGTCTCCCTCACGCAGATAACCGTCGAACACGTGGCCGGAGAAGTCGCCGCTGGTCTTGAACGACACATAAGGACCTGCACTGAGACGCACGCGGTCGCTCAGCTTCAGAGCCGCCAGCACGGGAATGCTGAAGTAGGAGGCCCGGTACTTGGTCTTCACCATACCGGTCCAGTTGCCGGCCATGCGTTCCCCCCCGTTGCCAATGATTTCCATGCTGTAGTTCTTGGTGCGGGCCTCAGCTTCCATGCCTTTGGTTTCCAGACGCAGGCCGATGATGAAGCCCCACTTCTCCTCCTTGCCCAGCCATTTGATAATGTTGCCCTCAAGCGCCAGGTTGATATTGGGAGAATAGCCCGTCAGGGCACGGATTTCCTGGGGCAAGGGCAAGGGGGTAGCACCACCGATGTTAAAACCGGCCCGGACTTCGTATTCCAAGCCACGCAGGGCCGACTGAATGATACCGCGATTGCGGTCTTCCTGCGCTTGCAGGGTATGGGCCGTACCTGCCATGAGCAGCAGAAAGGCCAGGATGATATGCTTAGTTTTCATTGTCTTGAAGCACAGGTTATTCATTAGTCACGGTTTCCTCATAAGTCAGTTCCACCTCATCGATGCAGAGCGTGCTGCCGGGAGCTCCCTCGAAATAGTCACCACGGATACTGGAGGCAAAGACTATGGCCAGACAGTAGCGACCGGCGGCCAGCTTGTCGGGATCTACGGATTTGCCATCGCGGGTGACGAAAGGAATCTCGAAGTAAGTCCATTCGTCCGTTTCCTGTACATCGTTCTGGTCGACAATTGCCGTAGAGATGACCTGCTCGTTATCTTCGGACAAGGCATCGGTGGCATCCAGAATAGGCCGTTCGTCGGTGCTCTCGTAGAAGATGCCGTAAATGTTGCACTGGTCTTTCCGGCCGGGAACGGGCTGCAACTTGTCTTCGGCCGTCTTGTCCAACTCATAGTATGTCTCGCCGGCCTTGAACTTATAATAGCCGCTCAGACGGACGGGCACATACTCGAACTGCGTGCCAAAGAGGGTGGCTGTCAACGGGTCGTTCAACGCGTTGAGCACATCGAACGTGCCGATAAACAAATTGCCCGAAGCGATGGGCATATTGACCAATTCACCCAAGGAACCCGTCCGCCGCGTGACGAGCATCAGACATTTGCCATCATAGCCGTTGTCTCCCTGGTAAGTAGGGAAGTTCAGCGGGTTGTCCTCGTTGGCATCGGTCAGGGCAAATCCGGGATTGCCGCTGGCCCACGCCCACGACTCCGCTCCATATTGGTCGGTCTCATAGAATACGTGGTACTTGCCGCCCCCACCCAGCCGGACGTTCTCAAAACTGTAGTGCGTATTCTGAGCACTGATGCCGCTCGTGGTCACCGATATACGATAATGACGCTGCCACTGCCCATCCTGCGAGGTGACCAGATAATCCTTCGGCATAGTAAAATCCAGCACTGTGCTGCTGGCCGGGGTCACCGTAGCTCCTTCAGTCAGAGTCAGCACGGGACCCAAACGTGTAATATCCGTTCCTTCCTTTACATACAGAGTGATAGGATACACCTTGGTACCATCGTTCTCCGTAATGGCATCACCGAAAACTGCCGAACGATTCATCACATCCCCCGGCAACGTGACACTTTCAATGTCTGCCTCCGTGTTCAATGCCTCCTCCTGAATGCACGACGCAAACAGGCCGAGAAGCACGCACAGACAGGCTGTCAGGTCTTTCAATTTCATACTATAAAGTCTTAATGTTCTGTCTTTATTTCTATTATCGAGGCAAAGGTAATACAAAAATGCGAGATTCCGCGCAATCCGACAGACAAACGACATCGTATAAAGACAAATTCATTTCTCCCGCTCTATCAGCACCGTAGCGTAGGCCGAAATTCCTTCTTGACGACCGGTAAATCCCAGTTTCTCCGTGGTGGTGGCCTTGATGGACACGTCATCCTCCTCTACCCCCATCACAGCGGCCAGCGTCTGCTTCATTTGCGGAATGTGAGGATTCAGTTTGGGACGCTCCGCACAAACGGTGGCATCTATATTGCCTACCCGGTATCCCTTGGTTGCGATGAGCTGCACGGTTTTCTTCAAAAGAATCTTGCTGTCAATGTTCTCGAACTCGCCCGCAGTATCAGGAAAATGATAACCGATATCGCGCATATTGGCCGCTCCCAACAAGGCATCGCAGATGGCATGAATAAGCACATCGGCATCCGAATGCCCTAACAGTCCCTTATCATACTCCAGGCGTATGCCACCCAACCATAATTCACGGCCTTCCACCAAGCGATGGACATCATAACCGAATCCCACCCGTATTTTTGTCATAATCTTATCTTATATAAAAATCCAACACCTTCTCCTCGCCCAGATATCCCTGCAAATGCTGCCCGACAGCGACGGGTCCCACACCGGCAGGTGTGCCCGTAAAGAGCAAATCTCCCATCTTCAGTGTCATGAAACGGCTGACGTGTGCGATGAGGTCATCCACCCGGTGCAGCATGTCAGCCGTATGTCCCTGCTGCACGGTGCGGCCGTCAATGTCCAGATGAAAATCCAACTGCTGCACATCACCGCCAACCTGCTCCAAGGGCACAAAACTTCCAACAGCCGCCGAACCATCGAAACATTTGGAGAGTTCCCACGGCAAGCCTCCGGCACGGAAACGGCTTTGCAGGTCACGGGCCGTGAAGTCGATACCCACCGTCACCGCGTCATAATAGCGGTGGGCGAAGCGAGGAGCAATGCACTTGCCCAAACGGCAGATATGCACCACGACCTCTGCCTCATACTGCATGTCCGACGAAAAATCGGGCAAAAAGAAGGGTTTTCCCTCCCGCAACAAGGCCGAATCTGGTTTCATAAAGATAACCGGCTCTTTGTTTGTCTCCTTATGCCCCAACTCCAGATTGTGTTGGGCATAGTTCATTCCTACCGCTATAATTTTCATTTTCTGAGTTCTTATCGTTTAATATCATTGTAGAGGAAGGCAAAGATACACCTTTTTCACTTTCTCTTTGCAGAGTCACTTCAAAAAACATACCTTTGCAACCATTCTTAGTTCATCTTCTCTATTTAACCCATTAATTGTTCCTATAAACTATGGCTAAAAGCAATAAAAATAACGATTGGAAAGACCGCCTAAACATAGTCTACTCTACCAACCCCGACTTCCATTATGAAACCGAAGCAGAAAGGGAGACACCTACTCTCCCACCGGCCCAGCAACGTCTGCGCGTACAACTGGACCGTAAGAACCGTGGCGGTAAGACCGTCACTCTCGTCACCGGTTTTATCGGCACCGAAGACGACTTGAAGGAACTGGGAAAACAACTGAAAAGCAAATGCGGTGTTGGCGGCTCGGCCAAAGACGGTGAAATCATCATCCAGGGCGATTTTAAGCAAAGAGTAACCGAACTATTGCAAAAGGCGGGATATACGCAGATAAAGACCATTAGTTAACGCCCACTAATCATCATACATACAGCTAATTAAGTACGCAGCTGACGGCTATCCAAGTGTTCAACTGACGGCTATCCAAGTGCGCAACTGACGGCCGGAGTAGTGTTCAGTAGAACGCTCAGTCAGTATCCAACTAATGGTTTGAACAGGCCTCTGCAGCCCATAAAAAAAGCCGGAAACAAATTGCTTCGCTCCGGCTTTCGTTATGAAAAAAAGTACCAATTTTATTCAGCACGCAAGGTGTAACGCTTGAAGTCCAACACCGTCAGATCCTTGTCTTGCGACTTCAGATAGTCGGCAACTGTCATCTTGGCATCCTGGATGTACTCCTGGTTCAGCAAGCAGTTCTCCTTGAAGAATTTGGCCATACGGCCCTTGGCGATGTTCTCAATCATCTGGGCGGGCAAGTTGGCAGCCTTCTCGGCAGCAACTTTCTCTTTCAGGTCACGGATTTCCTGAGCCTGAGCCTCGGTGATATTGCCCTTCATGACACCCTCGTTCAGGTGTTCTTCGTTCTCTGCAATATAGAGGTTGAAACCAGCTTTCTTCAAAGCAGCTTCCACAGCCTTCTGCACCTGCTCCATCTTCGTCTTCTCGATAGCCACCTGCATTTCGTTGGCTTTCACCTCTTCGGGAACACCGGCTTCGTTGACCGCAATGGGGTTCATGGCAGCAATCTGCATAGCCACTTCCTTGCCCACCTGGGCATCGGCTTCCTTGTTCAGCACAACCATCGTGCAGAGGAAGTTCTTGTTCTGGTGATTATACGTAGAGATGGCGGGACCTTCCACCGTCAGGTAGCCGTCCAGCTCCATCTTCTCGCCCGTGATACCACTGCGATCCGTCACAGCCTCGGCTACGGTCATGTCGCCCAGCTTCAGCGCCTTCACCTCATCCAGCGTCTTGCACTTGTTGGCAACGGCGGCATCCAGGATATCTTGGGCCAGCTTCACGAAATCAGCATTCTGAGCCACAAAGTCCGTTTCGCACTTCAAGGCAATCATAGCGCCGAAACCATCCACAGCCTTCACCAACACACAACCTTCGGAAGCTTCACGGTCCGAACGCTTGGCGGCCACAGCCTGTCCTTTCTCACGGATAATCTTGATAGCCTTGTCGAAATCGCCTTCAGCTTGGGTCAAGGCATTCTTGCAATCCATCATACCAGCACCCGTCATCTTGCGGAGCTTGGTTATATCAGCCATTGTTACAGCCATATTTCTATTCTTTTTAATTAGAGATTATTCGTATAAAAAATAAAAAGTAGTTAGCAGCAAGCAGGACATGTAGTAAGTAGAGATATGACCTGCAAGATGCACGCCTTTCTACCGGCTACCGACTACTGACTACTAACTACTTCCGTATATTTAAGCTTCCTCGTCTTCCTGGATGAAAGCAGCTGCCTTGGAAGCATTGATAGCCTCTTCGTCAGACTTGTCCAGGCGGGCCTTGGAAGCACGTCTCTTGCCCTTGTTGGCATTGCCTTCGCCGGCAGCTTCCATATCTACCTTCTCGGCTTTCCGCTCTTCCAGTCCTTCCTGCATAGCGGCACAACAAGCATCAAGGATTACCTCAACAGACTTCGTAGCGTCATCGTTGGCAGGAATTACGAAGTCCACGTTCGACGGGTCAGAATTCGTATCTACGATACCGAATACGGGAATACCCAGGCGATTGGCTTCGCGTACGGCAATATTCTCCTTCATGACGTCCACAACAAACAGGGCAGACGGCAGACGGGTCAAATCAGCGATGGAACCAAGGTTCTTCTCCAGTTTGGCACGCTGACGGGAAATCTGCAGGATTTCGCGCTTTGACAGATTGGCATACGTACCATCGTTCGTCAATTTGTCAATGGTGGCCATCTTCTTGACGGCCTTGCGGATAGTCGGGAAGTTGGTCAACATACCACCCGGCCAGCGCTCGATTACATAAGGCATATTCACAGAGGCAGCCTTGTCAGCCACCACCTGCTTGGCTTGTTTCTTAGTAGCAACAAACAGGACTTTCTTTCCTGATTTAGCGATTTGCTTCAAAGCTTCTGCAGCTTCGTCTATCTTGGCAACCGTTTTGTTGAGGTCGATGATATGAATGCCGTTACGCTCCATGAAGATGTAGGGAGCCATGGCAGGATTCCATTTTCTCTTCAGGTGACCGAAGTGGCATCCTGCTTCCAACAATGTATCGAAATTTGTTCTAGACATATTATGTTCTTTTCTTTAATTCGTTTACTTTCTTTTTTGTTTTCTTCTAAACCAACTGCCGGGTAGCCTTCTTGTCCGGAAAGAGTCCCGGTAGTTTAGATACTAAACGTAATTCAGTTCTTCGGAGTTATCAGTTGACCGGCCAACAAAGGAAACCTCGTCAACCTGTTAACCTGTCCACGTATTAACTTGAGCAACTGATTAACGCTTACTGAACTGGAATCTGCGACGTGCTTTCGGACGGCCCGGCTTCTTACGTTCAACAGCACGGGGGTCACGCGTCATGAAGCCTTCGGCACGGAGTGCAGCCTTGTCTTCCGGATTAATCTTCACCAATGCGCGGGCAATGGCCAAGCGGAGAGCCTGAGACTGTCCGGTGAAACCGCCGCCACAGAGGTTGACCTTAATGTCATACTTCTCGGCTACGCCCAACTTGTTCAACGGCTGCTTTACTACATACTGAAGGATGCTCGAAGGAAAGTATTCTGCCAGATCTCTCTTATTGATCGTAATCTTGCCTGTACCTTCGGTCACGAAAATACGCGCAATAGCACTCTTGCGTCTGCCTAATGCATTTACTACTTCCATTATCTCTTATTTAAGTGCGTTAATATC
>DHKFC23501__coassemble_1228_pt1 | contig 22296 bp, 14 predicted proteins | sample DHKFC23501__metabat2_low_PE_030 | metagenome-assembled genome bin DHKFC23501
TCGATTATGAATTCCTTGCTGAAACCGCAGAAGCTATGGTACAGATTGCATTCATACAAATCATGCTTAACAAATTTATCGAATGAAATCAAAACAGCTTCTAAAAAACACGGCAATTCACCCTATAACGCCATCCTAGCCTTTTTCTAAAGAGGCGATGGACTCAGCGTGTCCGCTGAATAGTTGCTTCCATATCCAGGCTCCAACCTCCACCCAAGGCCTTGTAGACATTCACCATGGCCAGCTGGCGGTCACGCAACGCATTGCTCAAACCAATCTGAGCATCCAGATACGTACGCTGGGCATCCAACAAATCCATGTATCCGATGGCTCCATTGACATATTGCAACTGCGCCAGTTCCAAAGAGGATTTAGAAGATTGCTCCAACGAATAACGGGTCTGATATATCTCTTTCATCTTGTTGAAAGTGGCAATGGCATCATAAGCATCGCGGAAGGCAGTCAATACGGCCTTCTCATAAGCATAGGTAGCGCGTTCGCGCGCGGCCTTGCGTGCTTTCAATCGGGCACGGTTCTTGCCGAAACCAAAGATGGGCTGCAGGAGAGTACCGGCAATCAAGTGATAGGGTGACTCCAAAATGTTCTTCACTTCGTCGCTCTCGGCACCCAACTGGCTGGTCAGCGACAAACTGGGAAACATACTGGTATAGGCCACGCCAACCTCCGCATAGGCGGCTCTCAGCGCCTGCTCAGCCTCACGGACATCGGGACGACGCTCCAGCAGCGTACTGGGCAAGCCCACGGGCAGGCTGGCCGGGAAATTGACTTCCTGAGGCAGTGGCGCGCGGCGGATTTCGTGCGGATAGTCACCTGTCAGGAAGGCCAGTTCATTCTCTTTCAACGTAATCTGCCGCTCCAGGTCAGGAACCAGCGTAGAGGTACGCGCCAATTCCACCTGTGCCTGGCGGAAAGCCACCTCCGACGTCAGACCTCCCTCGTAGCGGATGCGGGCCAGGTGCAGGCTCTCGCGACGGGCATCCACGGTCTGACGCACGATGGACAATTCGTTGTCCAAGGCCACCAGTTCGAAATAGGATTGCGCCACGCGGGCAATGAGGCTCATCTGCAGGGCACGACGGTTCTCAATGGATCCCAGAAAATCGGCCAAACTGGCATCGCGCGACCAACGCAACTTGCCCCACAGGTCCAGCTCCCACGAAATGGTGCCTTTCAAATCGACCTGGTTGTCCGAGTCATAGGCGTCACCGCCATAGTTGTCGCCCTCTTTTTTCGCATAAACGCGAAGGCCGACTTGCGGAAACATATTGGCCCACTCTATGCGCTTCAGGGCTGCCTGTTCCTTGATAGTGGCACCGGCCATCAACAAATCTTTGTTATAATCCAGCATCTTGTATATCAGGCTCTGAAGCAAGGTATCGGTATAAACTTGCTGCCAGGAATAGTCGGCTATGGTAGCAGAATCATTTCCCATGCCGTCTTGCATCAACGTCCGGGGCATTTCCAGGTCGGGACGGACATATTGTTTACCCAATTGGCAACTGCTCAGCAACAAGGCGGACGCCATCCCGACAAGGGTGCCGCTCCCCACAAATTTATATATATAAGAATGGATTTTCATTTTGCTTTCCTCCTCTGAATTTTGTTTTTTGCATTGTATATCATCACGAAGAAGAACGGGATGAGCAAGATACCCACCGTCACGGCCGCAATCATGCCGAAGAAAACGCCTGTACCGATGGACTGACGGCTTGCTGCTCCCGGCCCGCTGGCTATCACCAAGGGAAAGATACCGAGAATGAAAGCCAGAGACGTCATCAGGATAGGGCGGAAACGCAAGTGCGCCGCGTGCAGGGCAGCCTTGAACACATTGGCTCCGGCGTTGGCCTCGTCCTTGGCGAACTCCACGATGAGGATGGCATTCTTCGCCGCAAGACCCATCAGCATCACAAGGCCTATCTGGAAATAGGTATCATTCTCCATGCCGCAGACAGAGATGCCGATATAGGCACCCAATGCAGCTACCGGCAGCGAAAGCAAGACCGCGATGGGGATGCTCCAACTCTCATAGAGCGCCGCAAGGAAGAGAAACACGAAGAGGAACACCAACGCCAGAATGACGCCCGTCTGTCCGCCGGCCTGCTTCTCCTGGTAGGACAATCCGCTCCACTCCACGCCGATGTTATCCGGCAAGTGCGTACGAGCCACTCTCTCAATGATATCCATCGCCTGGCCCGAACTGTAACCTTGAGCCGCTTGTCCGCGGATGACGGCCGTATTGAACATGTTGAATCGTTTGATGCTGCCCGGGCCGGTAGTGTACTCCGTATTGCCCAAGGCGGTCAAAGGTATCATGTTACCGTCCGAACCACGCACGAAGAAGAGACTGATATTGTCGCGGTGCTCACGATAGGGTGCATCGGCCTGCAGATAGACTCGATAGATGCGGTTGAACATATTGAAGTCATTCACATAGACCGACCCGGTATAAGCCTTCATCGTGTTGAACACATCGGCCATGGGCACGCCCAGCATCTTCACCTTGTCGCGGTCTACGTCGAAGTAGAGTTGAGGAATCTCCGCCTGAAGCGACGAGGAAAGGTTGCTCAGCTCCTTGCATTGTGAGGCATAATACATCAGGGTATCCGCAGCCTGCACCAGATTCTCGTAAGTGGCATCGCCACGGGCCTCCAGTTGCATCTCGAAACCACCGGACGTTCCCAGGCCGGGGATGACAGGCGGTGTGGAAATGTAGAACTTACACTCGGGATATTCCGTCAACTCACGGCTCACGTTGGCCATGATAGCATCGATGCTGGTGTCGTCGCGCTCCTTCCATTCCTTCAGGATAACGGTCAGTTGTGCACGGGCCTGGCTGGTGCCCACACGCGGACTGGTACCGGTGACATTCTGCACGTACTCCACGGCCGGGTCTTCCATAAGGAAGGCGATGGCGCGATTGGTCACGGCACGGGTACGTTCCAGCGTGGTTCCCTCGGGCATCTCCAGCTCCACGGTGAAATATCCTTGGTCCTCCGTCGGAAGGAAGCTGGTAGGAATCAACCGATAGAGCACAAAGATGGCTATCAGCACCATGCAGAAGCCTATGCCGACGCGGCGCGGATGCTTGATGATTCTCTTGATGCCGCCCAGATATTTGCTGTTGCCCAAGTCTACCCAACGGTTGATGGCACGGAAGACGCGGTTCTTGGGCTTATTGGGGTCCACCGGCTTCAGGATGAGCGAACACATCACGGGACTGAGCGTCAAGGCCACCACCGTGGAAAGCAACACTGAAATGGCAATGGTCACACTGAACTGACGATAGAGCTGACCGGTGATGCCCGACAAGAAACTGACCGGCACAAACACGGCGGCCAGCACCATGGACGTGGCTATCAAGGCACTGGTCAGGCCGTTCATGGCCTTCTTGGTGGCTTCATAGGGACTGAGGTGCTCTTCCTCCATGATACGTTCTACGTTCTCCACCACCACGATGGCATCGTCCACCACCAGACCAATGGCCAATACCAGGCCCAGCAGCGTCAATATGTTCAATGAGAAGCCGAATATCAGCATAAATCCAAACGTACCTATCAACGAGATGGGCACCGCCACCAGCGGAATAATCGTGGCGCGCCAGCTCTGCAAGAAGAGGAACACCACCACAATCACCAGGAATAGCGCCTCGAACAACGTCTTGTACACCTCGTGGATGGATTCGGAAATGTAGGTTGTGATATCAAAAGGAATCTCATATTTCATCCCTTCCGGGAAGGTGCGGCTGAGTTCCTCCATCGTCTGCTTCACGCTCTGGGCCACCTCCATGGCGTTGGCGCCGGGCAGGAGGAAGACGCCCAGGATGGCAGCATTGCCGCCGTTGATGCCGCTCTCCGTATTGTAGGACTGGGCTTCCAGCGAGACACGGGCCACGTCGCGCATGCGGATCATCGAACCGTCCGGATTGGCGCGGAGCACGATTTCCTCGAACTGGGCGGCGCTGGACAGTCGGCCCTGCGCCGTGATGGGGATGGTGAAGTCCAGCCCCGATACGGGTTGCTGGCCCAGCACGCCGGCTGCCGACTCGCGGTTCTGGTCCTTCAGGGCGTTCTGCACATCCTGCACGGTCAGGCCATAGTTGGCCAGGCGGGCCGGATCCACCCAGATTTGCATGGCGTAGTAACGGCTGCCGATGTTGGACACACGCCCCACACCGGGGATGCGGCGCAAGAGGTCGAGCACGTTCAGCGTGGCGAAATTACTCAGGTAGATTTCGTCAAACTTGGGGTCGTTGGACGTCAGGCAGATGGTCATCAACTGGCTGGAGGCTTGCTTCTCGATTTCGATGCCGTTTTGCACCACCTCGGCAGGCAGACGCGACTCGGCCAGCTTCACACGGTTCTGAATCTCCACGGCGGAGAGGTCGGGGTCAGACGAAATGTCAAAAGTGATGGTGGCTGAAAATCCGCCCGAATTGGAACTGTTGGACTCCATGTAGAGCATGCCCGGCGTGCCGTTCAGTTCCTGCTCGATGGGGGTGGCCACAGCCTGCGACACGGTCAGGGCGCTGGCGCCGGGATAGGACGCGCTGATCTTGACCACCGGGGGCGTGATTTGCGGATATTGGTCTATGGGGAGCATCGTCAAGCCGATGAGGCCCACGATGACAATCAGGATGGAGATGACGGCCGAGAACACCGGCCGGTCTATGAAAAAGCTGACTTTCATTCGTTCACAGTTGAGGATTAGGATTCAACGTCTTCTTTCTTCGCAGCCACGCGGATACGGATGCCCGGAGTCAGTTTGTGATAGCCTTCAGTGACGATCATTTCGCCGGGGATGATGCCGCGCTCCACCACCACATTGTTGCCAAACTCGGGGCCAAGTTCGATGAAGCGGCGCTCGGCTATAGAGTCGCGGCGCATCACGAAGACGTAGGCACCGCCCTTCTCGATAATAAGGGCTTTTTGGGGGACTACCGTGGCATTCTCGCGCACATCGAGCAGAGCCTTCACCTTGGTAAACTGGCCGGGCAGGAGAACGCGGTCCGGATTGGGCATCTCAGCCCGCACGGAGAAAGTGCCCGTCTTAGGGTCCACCTGCGGGTCGGCAAAGTCCACCATTCCCTTATACGGATATTCACTGTTGTCGGCCAGGGTAATGGTAACGTAGGGCTGCCAGGAGCGGGTGGAGTCCTTCTGTCCGATGACCACGTTGCGCTGGCGGCTCTTCAGATAGTCCAGCGCCGTCATGCTGTAGTCCACCTCCACCGTGTCACTTTTCACCACCGTGGCCAGCAGAGATTGGCCGCCCGGTCCCACCAGAGCGCCCAGGTCCACATAGCGTTCGCTGATATAGCCCGACAGCGGCGAGCGCACCACCGTGTAGCCCAATTCCTGTTCGGCCTGGTCCAAATCCGCTTGGCTCATGCCCATGCTGGCCACGGCCGTCTCGTAGGCCGCAATGGCGTTGTCCAGGTCCAGCTGGCTGGCGGCGTTCTGTTCATGCAAAGGACGGATGCGGTTGAGGTCGCGCTCGGTCTTCAGCACGTTGGCCGAGTCCTTGCGGAGCTGGGCGCGGGCCTTGTCCGCCTTGGCGCGGTACTGTCGCTGGTCGATGACGAAAAGCGCCTGGTTCTTGGCCACGTACGAACCTTCCTCAAACTCCATGCTCTCCAGGAAGCCCTCCACGCGGGCACGGACCTCCACAAATTGCTGCGCCCGGATGCGGCCCACGTATTCGCCGTAAATCTCTACGTTCTCCACTCCCACCGGCTCGACAATGACCAGCGGAGCCTCGGGTTCCACCTTCTTCGGCCAAGTCAGGATGAGATACAAGCCGATGATTACCGCCAGGCAGGCCGCCATGATGATGAGCCTCTTCTTGCGCAAGTGCAATTCTTTCTTCGTAAAAAACAGTTTCATACTTTGCTTTTTTTCAATGCTATGTTTGTAGTTCAGTGTTATCCCGTTGTACAATCCCCTTTCCTCTTGCAAAGATAATGCCATTTTTCCAATTATGAAAGTCCCTCCCCCTGTTTTCGCGCCTTAACGGCGGGAAATACGGCATTTCGCCGGTTAATATACTGAAAAAGTGTAGAATACGGATACACACTTTTGGGGAATAAATCCACAACTCCCCCGCGCCGACCGTAAGGCACGACATCCCGCGCCGACCCAAAAAGCCGAAAAAACCCGCAAAAAAGCCCGCTTATCGCCCCCCGGAATTTGGTTATACCAAACATTGTGCTTACCTTTGTATCGTCAAGGTTGAGACACCGCAGAAGATAGTTTAGGGGAATCCCCCACCCCTTTTTTCCACCAAAAACAAAAGCGTGTCTTCATCCGGACAAAAGAAATGATTTATTCACTAAAAAACAAGTAATTATGGCAAGCAGAAAAGATTTGAAAAAAGGTATCAATTATATCGTCGGCGAACTGTTCACCGAGTGCGTGTTCATCAGCCTGAGCCTGCCCGAGGCGGATAAGGCGAAGGCGGACAAGGTGATGACCGACATCCTGAACATGCAGGACGACTTTGTCAGCCGCATCAGCCACACGGAGCCGGGCAATGTCAAAGGCTTCTACAAGAAGTTGCGCGAGGACTTCAACAAGCGCGTGGACGAAATCCTGGAGGCGATGGGCCAATTGAAAAACTGATTATTAATGGTTAATGGTTAATAATCAGCGGCAAGCGACCGGCAAGCCTCATCACCAACCACCAGCCATTGACCACTAATCATTAACCATTAACCAACAACCATTAACCATCAACCATTAACAACCGCTCATGGTAAACCGCCTGTACAGATTCATTTACTTCCGCCTGCTGGGCTGGAAAACACGGATAGAAGTGCCCTCGTATGACAAATGCGTCATCTGCGGCGCGCCCCATACGTCCAACTGGGACCTGCTCTACGGCAAGTTGTTCTGTGGCATGTGGAAGAGCAAGGTGCACTTTCTGATGAAGAAGGAGTGGTTCTTCTTCCCGCTCGGGCCCCTGTTCAGAGCACTGGGGGGCATTCCCGTGGACCGTGGGCGCAACGTGTCGCTCACCGACCAGCTGGCCTCCCGCTTCGCCCGCAGCCGCACGCTCCGCCTGGCCGTCACGCCCGAAGGCACGCGCCGCGCCAACCCCGAATGGAAGAAAGGCTTCTACTACATCGCCCTGAAAGCGCAGGTCCCCATCTTGCTGATAGGCATCGACTATCCCACACGGACCATCGCCTGCACGCAGAGCCTGATGCCCAGCGGCAACTACGACGAGGACATCCGCGTCATCAAGGAATACTTCACCCGCTTCCGGGGTAAGAAGCCCCAAAACTTTGCGATATGACCCCCCTGCGCATCACTCTCCTGCAGACGGACATCGCCTGGGAAGACAAAACAGCCAATCTCCGCCGCCTCCGCAACCGGTTGGAAACACTCCGCGGAACGACGGAGATTGTCGTCTTGCCGGAAACCTTCTCCACGGGATTCTGCATGAACCCGGCCGACTTGGCCGAACCGGCGGACGGACCTACCGTCACCACCCTTCAGCACTGGGCCGGGGAGTATGACACGGCCCTCGTCGGGAGTTACATCGCCTGCGACACTTCCGGACAACACTTCTACAACCGGGCCTTCTTCCTCACCCCCGAAGGAGAAGCCTGGTTCTATGACAAACGCCACCTCTTCCGCATGGGACACGAGACGGAATGCTACACGCCCGGCCGGGAACGCCTGGTTGTGAACTACCGGGGCTGGAACATCTGCCTCCTGGTGTGCTATGACCTGCGCTTCCCCGTCTGGAGCCGTAACCGGCGGAACGAATACGACCTGCTGCTCTATGTGGCCAACTGGCCCGCTTCGCGCCGGCATGTATGGGATATTTTGCTACAAGCGCGTGCCTTGGAGAACATTTCATACGTCTGCGGTGTTAACCGTGTGGGAGAAGCCCCTCACGGCATCCTGCACGACGGCGGAAGCGCGGCCTGGTCGCCCCGGGGCGAACGAATGGCCTCCGTGCCCGACCACACGACGGGCACAGTGACCCTCACACTGGACGGGGAGGCGCTGAAACACTTCCGCGAAAGGTTTCCCGCGTGGCGGGATGCGGATGAGTTTACGATAATTTAGCGGAACGCACATTCCGCAAATTACACAGAATAGATGTTGATATTAGTTTATACTATGCCGGCATTAATTTTTTAGACGTAGATGACGCGGATTTATAAATTTAGATGGCAGATAATCAGTTAATAAAGATAATGAATCAGCGTCATCAGCGTCTAAAGAATCAATCCGATAAATCATCATCTAATTCTTGCGACTTACTTACCATAAAAATACAGTATGTTATGAAACAGCACAGCCACCTCCTCCACACGCTCCTTTGCCTACTGGCAATCGCGCTATGCTCCGCCTGCTCGGGCACACGCCGGGACATCACCCCGTCCGCCGAGTTTGCCCCCTACATCAGCGCCTATACGGGCGGCATCCTCTCCTCACAGGCCACTATCCGCGTGGAATTGACACAAGACTTGCCGGTGGTAGACCTGAATGACTTGGAGAAGAACCCGTTCGACTTCTCGCCCTCCCTCCGGGGCAAGACTCATTGGCTGGACAATCATACCATTGAATTCGTGCCCGACGAAGGCGAACTGCGCCCCGGCGAACTCTATCACGGCACTTTCCGGCTGGGAAACTTCCTGGCCGTCGAAGAAAACCTGCAGGAGTTTCGCTTCTCCTTCCGCGTGCAGCCGCGCACCTTCACGGTGCAGACGGAGGCGCCTGTCATCACCTCCCCCGACCGTCTGTCCATCGCCGGAGAAATCCGCCTGAGCGATGCGCTGGAAACCTCCGAGGTAGAGCGCATGCTCTCGGCCAGCCGGAAAGACGCAGCCATCCGCCTGACCCCTACGGACAGCCCCCTGTGCTACGCCTTCACACTGGACAGTATCCCGCGCCTGGAAGAAGACTATACCTTGACCCTCACGGCCAACGGCTCCAAAGCCGGCATGGACCTGACACAAACTTTGGAATTCCAGATCCCTGCCCGGGGCACTTTCCGCTTCCTCTCCGCCGAGCGCATGAATAAGCCGGAGAATGGGCTGGAAATTGTCTTTTCAGCCCCGCTGGACGCCTCGCAGGACCTGAAAGGGCTGGTGGAAATCAAGGAAATCCCCCATGCACTCTTCCAGGTGAAAGCCAACAAAATCCTGGCCTATCCGGACGAGACACAAAAGACCGACGGAAAACTGACACTGAACCTGCACGAGGGCATCAAAAACACGGACGGGCAAAAACTCGGCACCCCGCACACCCTCGTCTTCGGCGAGCAGAACCTCAAGCCACAAGTGGAACTGCGGACGGAAGCAGCCATCTTGCCCGACTCCAAGAGCCTGCTCATCCCCTTCCGAGCCGTCAACCTCTATGCCGTAGACCTGAGCGTGGTACGCATCTTCGAGCAGAATGTATTGACATTCCTCCAAACCAACACCCCTGAGTCTGCCAACGAACTGCGCCGCGCGGGACGACTGGTATACAAAAAGACCCTCCGCCTGGACAACGACCAGACCAAAGACATCCACCAATGGAACGACTATTCCATCGACCTGGGCGGACTCATCCGCCAAGAACCGGGCGCCATCTACCGCATCTATCTCTCCTTCCGCCAGGAATACTCCGCCTACCCGTGCGAAGGCCGGACGCCACGCCCCTCCCTGGCCGAAGACTGGCTGACCCCCTTGGCCGACGGCACACCGGGCGAAGAGGAAACAGCTGAATGGGATGTACCGCAAAGCTATTTCTATTATAACGGAGGCGTGGAGTACGACTGGAGCCTCTACGACTGGCGCGAGCAGGACAACCCGTGCCACCCCTCCTACTACATGAACAGCAGCCGCGTGGCCGCCTGCAATGTCTATGCCTCCAACCTGGGACTAATTGTCAAGGGCAACACGCTGAACCGCCTTTGGGTGGCCGTGACCGACCTCCTCACTACCCGGCCCGTGCAGGGGGCAGACATCACGGTCTACAACTTCCAGCTTCAGCCCATCGGCACGGCACGCACCGATGCTCAAGGATTTGCCGAAATCATCCCGGAGGGAACCCCTTTCATCGTCTGCGCCTCTGACAGCAACCAAAAAGCCTACCTGCGTGTGGTGGCCGGCGAAAACCAGTCCGCCAGCCGTTTCGATACCGGAGGCAAACGCATTGAGAAGGGATTGAAAGGATTCGTCTACGGCGAGCGGGGCGTATGGCGCCCGGGCGACACGCTACACGTCTCCTTCATGCTGGAAGACCGGGAGCGGCGCATCCCCGACACGCATCCCGTCACGCTGGAGGTGTACAACCCGCGCGGACAATTCCACGCGAAGCTCATCTCCACACAGGGCATGAACGGCCTATACACCTTCCAAGTGCCCACCCGAGCCGACGACCCTACCGGACAATGGAACGCCTACGTCAAGGTGGGTGGCAGCTCCTTCCACAAAAGCCTGCGCATTGAGTCCGTCAAACCCAATCGGCTCAAGATAAACACAAAACTTCCGGAAAAGATGCTCCAAGCCTCGCAAAAGGAAGTGCAGGCAACGATTTCCTCCGCCTGGCTGACGGGTGCCAACGCCTCCCACCTGAAGGCGAAGATGGAAATGTCGCTGACGAAGGTGAATACACAATTCCCCCTATACAAGCAATACATCTTCAACAATCCCGCCACGGACTTCACCACGCAGAAGGCAGAGGTGTACGACGGCCAGTTGGATGCCGACGGCAAGGCAATCTTCTCCCTGAAGCTTCCTGACGCCTCCACGGCACCGGGCATGCTGAACGCTACCCTCACCACCCGCGTCTTCGAACCGGGAGGAGACGCCAGCATCTACGTGCAGCATGTCCCCTACTCGCCTTTTGACTCCTACGTGGGCATCGCCCTGAACCGACCGGAAGGCAAGAGCATCGAGACGGACACGGAGCATCGCTTCGACATCGTCACCCTGACGCCCGATGGGAAACCCTCTGACCGCACCGACGTGGAATACAAGATTTACAAAATTGACTGGAGCTGGTGGTGGGAGAACCGCGAAGAATCCTTCGGCACCTATGTCAACAACAGTTCGGTCACGCCCGTAGCCAGCGGACAGCTGCAAACCCAAGCAGGTAAAGCCAGCTTCACCTTCCGCGTCAACTATCCCGACTGGGGACGCTACCTGGTCTATGTCAAGGACAAGAAGAGCGGGCACGCCACGGGAGGCACCGTCTACATCGACTGGCCCGAATGGCGCGGACGCTCTGCCAAGACCGACCCGGACAACCTGAAGATGTTGACCTTCTCGCTGGACAAAGAGACGTACAAGCCCGGAGATAAAGCCACAGCCTTCATCCCCGCCTCTGCCGGAGGACATGCACTGATAGCCATCGAAAACGGCTCCACCGTGCTCCGCCGCGAATGGATAGAGGTGAAGGACGGAGAAGACACGCGCTACACCTTCGACATCACGCCGGAGATGGCACCCAACGTCTACCTGCACGTCACCCTGCTCCAACCTCACGCACAGACGGTCAACGACTTGCCTATCCGAATGTATGGTGTGGTACCGGTGATGGTGACCGACCCTGCCACTGTCCTCCATCCGCGGATAGAGATGCCCGACGTGCTCCGTCCGGAAACTGACTTCACCATCCGTGTAAGCGAACAGGCAGGCAAGCCCATGACCTATACCTTGGCCATCGTGGACGAAGGATTGCTGGACCTCACCAACTTCCGCACGCCCGACCCATGGAATGAATTCTACGCCCGCGAAGCGTTGGGCATCTCCACGTGGGATATGTTCGACCAAGTATTGGGTGCCTACGCGGGACGCTATGCCCCCATCTTCAGCACGGGTGGAGACGAGATGCTGAAGCCCGCCGATGCCAAGGCCAACCGCTTCAAGCCGGTGGTGAAGTTCATCGGGCCGTTCCGGTTGGACAAAGGAAAACACAACACCCATACCATGCGCCTGCCCCAATATGTCGGTTCGGTGCGCGTCATGCTCATCGCCGGACAGAACGGGAGCTATGGCAACGCCGAAAAAACAGTACCCGTACGCACTCCGCTGATGTTGCTTCCCACCCTGCCGAGGATCCTCTCTACCGGTGAAGAACTCCAGGTGCCCGTCAATGTCTTTGCCATGGAGAAAGGCGCCAAAGATATAAACGTCTCCATCCGGACGGAAGGAACGGGACTCTCCATCATCGGCCCGTCCAGCCAATCCCTCCGCTTCGAGCAGCCGGGAGACCAACTGGTCAACTTCCGCCTCAAGACATCCGGACAGACGGGCAAGGCCACCATCCGCTTCACAGCTTCGGGAGGCGGACAACAGGCCAAAGAGAGCGTGGATATAGACGTGCGCAACCCCAATCCGCCCGTCACCCTCCAAGAACGCCGATGGATAAAGCCGGGAGACGAAGCAACCTTGTCCTACGATACCGGCGGAGCGGATGCTTCCGTCCGTCTGGAAACATCGCGCATACCTTCGCCCGACTTGAGCCGGCGACTGGCTTTCCTTCAGGATTATACCCACGCCTGCACGGAGCAACTTACGTCGAAAGCGTTGCCATACCTCTTCCTCGACGCCTTCCAGGAAACAGATGCCAATGTTTCCGCCCGGCAAAGTTCCAACGTCAGGGAAGGCATCCGGCAACTCTATGCCCGCCAGTTGCCCAACGGAGGCTTTGTCTACTGGCCTACCCAGGCCGTGGCCGATGAGTGGGTAACTTCCTATGCCGGCATGTTCCTCACACTGGCCGCAGAGAAGGGCTATGACGTCCATCGCAACACCTTGGAGAAATGGAAACGCTTCCAGCGGGCTGCCGCCCAAAATTGGCGCCTGGCGGACTATACTGACCCGAACCAACAGGAAACAGCCTGCCTGCAACAATCTTTCCGGCTCTACACATTGGCCTTGGCCGGTGTCCCCGAACTCGGCGCCATGAACCGCATGAAGGAGCAAGAGACTTTGCCCGCCTCCGCCCGCTGGCGCTTGGCTTCCGCCTATGCCCTGACCGGCAAGTCGGAAGCAGCCGGCGAACTGGTCTTCAATGCCCCCGCTACGAATGCTACGGGCAGTGCCCTCTATGGCTCTCCTCTATGCGACGCGTCGATGGTCCTGGAAACGCTTGTGTTGATGGGCCGCACCGATGAAGCCCTGCGGCAAGCCCAAGAGGTCTCCAAATCTTTGTGCGAGGAATCCGGCTTCAGCACCCAATCCACCGCTTTTGCCCTCATGGCCATGGCTCGCCTGGCCAATCAAGTATCCGGCACGCTACACTATGAATGGGCTTTGAACGGGAAGGCACCGGCCGAAGTAGCTTCGGGAAAGGTGGCCTGCACGCATCTCCTGCCCGCCACCGGACAAGGCTCCGTCCTCATAAAGAACCGGGGTGAAGGCAGTCTGGAAGCCGCACTCATCACCCGCCTGCAACCTCTGGAGGATACCTTGCCCGAACAAGCACAAGGGCTCCGCCTGCAGGTCACTTATACAGACCTGAACGGAAAACCCGTCTCCATAGACCACCTCCGCCAAGGCACCGATTTCACGGCCCACATCAGCGTGGAAAATACCGGCACGAAGGATTTGACCCACTTGGCCCTGACGCACATCCTGCCTACCGGTTGGGAAATCTTCAATGAACGGCTGCACGGAACCGCCTCCCAGCCTGCCTGCACCTATCAAGATATCCGCGATGACCGGGTACTGACCTATTTCGACTTGAAACGGGGCGAACGCAAGCAATTTGCCCTCCGCCTGCAAGCCACCTATGCAGGGGTATTCATCTTGCCCGCCGTGCAATGCGAAGCCATGTATGACACCCGCATACAAGCACGCACCCGTGCCGGACGAATAGAGGTGAATCCATGACGAAGTGGGGACATACAATAATAATAGGTTTAACCCGGCTTTCCCCCTGGCGGAAGGCCGGGTTACTCTGTGTCGCTGGCTTGCTGTTGGCGTATGCCTGTTGCCTGCCCCGCGACTTGTTCCGCGTTCCATACGCCACGGTGGTGACGGACCGCCACGGCGAATTGCTGGGGGCACGCATCGCCCGTGATGGCCAATGGCGCTTCCCGCCGTGCGACACCGTGCCCTGGAAATTCGTCCGTTGCCTGCTGGCGTTCGAGGACCGGCATTTCTATCACCATCCCGGTGTCAACCCCCTCTCCATAGCCCGCGCGGCCTGGCAAAACATCCGACAAGGGAGGATTGTCAGCGGAGGAAGCACACTGACCATGCAGACCATCCGCATCTCACGGAACCGCCCGCGCACCTTCACCGAGAAACTGGTGGAAATGATACTGGCCACCCGCCTGGAGTTGCGCTGCTCCAAGGACGAAATCCTGGCCCTCTATGCCTCGCATGCCCCTTTCGGGGGCAATGTCGTGGGATTGGACGCGGCGGCTTGGCGGTACTTTGCCCATCCCTCCTCCGAACTTTCCTGGGCAGAAGCCGCCACCTTGGCCGTACTCCCCAACGCGCCTTCAGCCATACATCCCGGCAAGGGACGCGAAGCCTTGTTGCGCAAGCGGAACCGGGTGTTGCAACTCCTCCGGGAGCAAGGCGACCTCAGCCCATCGGACTACGCCCTGGCCCTGGACGAACCTTTGCCGGATGCCCCGCTTCCCCTTCCCCGCATCGCGCCCCACCTGGTGGACCGCCTGGCCTCCGAACATCCCGGCCAGACCATCACCTCTACCCTCGACAAGGAACTGCAACTACAGTTGGAGGCCCTGGCCGAACGACATAGCCGGGAATTTGCCCGAAGCAACATACGCCACCTGGCCCTCCTGGTCATCGACCTGCCCGCCAACCGGGTCGTAGCTTATTGTGGAAACACCGGCTCCGACGCATCGGCAGATGGCAGCCAGGTAGACATCATCCGCGCACCGCGCAGCACAGGCAGCATCCTGAAGCCCTTCCTCTACTATGCAGCCCTGGAAGAAGGACTGATCTTGCCCCACACCCTGCTGCCGGACATACCTGTCAACATCAATGGATTTGCCCCGCAGAATTTCAGCCGACAGTTCGAAGGAGCCGTCCCCGCCTCGGAAGCACTGGCCCGCTCGCTGAACATCCCCGCCGTACACCTCCTGCAACAATACGGCGTGCCCAAGTTCCACGAACTCTTGCGGCAAGCCGGACTGACCACCCTCAACCGCCCTCCCTCGCACTACGGGCTCTCGCTCATCCTGGGCGGAGCGGAAGCTACCTTGTGGGACGTCACTTCGGCCTACGCCCGCATGGGGCGCAGCTTGCTGAACCTGCCCCAAGCTCCGTGCACCCTCATCGCATCCGGGGAAGCAGCATCCGCCCCCAAGGCCGACTTCTTCCGCCCCGGAGGCACCTGGCAGGTGTTCGAAGCCCTCACCGAAGTCAACCGCCCGGAGGAAATCGACTGGCGGTCCATCCCCTCCATGCACCCCGTGGCCTGGAAGACCGGCACCAGCTACGGCTTCCGCGATGCCTGGGCGGTGGGCGTCACGCCTCGCTACGCCGTCGGCGTATGGGTGGGCAACGCTTCGGGCGAGGGCAAGCCCGGCTTGGTGGGCGCACGCACGGCCGGTCCCGTCCTGTTCGATGTGCTGAGTCTCCTGCCTGCTGCACCAGCATGGTTCGTTCGCCCCGACGGCGTATTCGTCGATGCAGAGGTTTGCCACCTCTCCGGACACCTGAAAGGCCGCTTCTGCACGGAGACAGATACCTTGCTCATCTTGCCTGCCGGGCAGCGCACCGCCCCCTGCCCGTACCACCATCCCGTCGTCCTCACCGCCGACGGCACCCGCCGCGTCCATCAGGAATGCGCCGACAGCGAGCCTACGCGGCAATCCAGTTGGTTTGTCCTGCCGCCCGTCTGGGAATGGTACTACAGGCAGCATCATCCCGAATACCGCCCCTTGCCCCCCTTCAAAGCCGGATGCGGCGAAGATGCGTTCCAACCCATGCAGTTCATCTACCCCACCCCCGGGGCACGCATCACCCTGCCCCGCCAACTGGACGGCATGCCGGGACACCTCGTCGCCCGCGTGGCCCACGGACAAACCGACGTCACGCTCTACTGGCATCTGGACAACACCTATCTGGGGGAAACGCACGACTTTCACGAAATCACCCTGCAACCTGCACCGGGACCTCACACGCTCACGGTTGTGGACGGAGAAGGGAACACGGCATCCGTCCGCTTCCATACCGACTGACGGACGGGCACTCCCCTGCCGCTCCCGACCTACTTCAGAACTCGACATAATATCAGTGCCACTGATAATGCATATCAGTGCCACTGATAATACCCATCAATGCCATTGATGTCAAACTTAGTCCGGAACCAGCCACGGCCCAATCCGCCTGTCGCCCCCGTCAAGTCCGCAGGAAAGCGGGGCGCAGCGGCGGGCTTTCCGGGGCCTTTTAGCGTTTTTAACAGAAACAACGTCCGGGAAAGGAAGCGTATTGCCCCGAAAATCCGTATATTTGTGACATAAAAAGACAAACTTCTACATTTTACTAATTAACAACCTCTTGTTATGAAGACCAACTTAAGCTCCCAGATTACGCTCAACCGCGTATCGACCCGGTACTACCGGCCGGAGAATGCTTTCGAGCGTTCCGTGCTCACCCGCTTGGAGAAAATCCCCACGGACATTTATGAAACCGCCGAGGAAGGCGCGAATCAAATCGCCCTCGAGATTGCCCAGCTCATCCGCGAGAAGCAAAAAGCAGGCCGCTTCTGCGTGCTGGCCTTGGCCGGTGGCAACTCTCCCCGCAATGTCTACGCCACCCTCGTCCGCATGCACCAGGAGGAGGGACTGAGCTTCCGCAACGTCATCATCTTCAACCTCTACGAATACTATCCCTTGTCGCCCGATGCCGTGACCAGCAACCTCAACTCGCTGAAGGAGATGCTGCTGAACCACGTGGACATCGACCCGCAAAACATCTTCAGCCCCAGCGGCACCATCCCGAAGGACACCATCTTCGAGTATTGCCGCCTCTACGAACAGCGCATCGAGAGCTTCGGCGGGATAGACTTCGCACTGCTGGGCATCGGCCGCGTGGGCAACATCGGCTTCAACGAACCCGGCTCGCGCCTCAACTCCACCACCCGCCTCATCCTGATGGACGGCACCTCGCGCAACGAAGCCGTCAAGATGTTCGGCACGCTGGACAACACGCCCATCAGCGCCATCACCATGGGCGTCTCCACCATCCTGGCCGCCAAGAAGGTGTACCTGATTGCCTGGGGCGAGGGAAAAGCCGCCCGCATCAAGGACTGCGTCGAAGGCCCCGTCACCGACGCCATCCCCGCCTCCTTCCTCCAGACGCATAACAACACGCACGTCGTCCTCGACCTCTCTTCTGCTTCCAATCTGACCCGCATCCAGCACCCCTGGCTGGTGACTTCGTGCGAATGGACCGACAAGCTCATCCGCAGCGCCATCGTATGGCTCTGCCAGCTGACCGGCAAACCCATCCTGAAACTGACGAACAAGGACTATAACGACCACGGCCTGAGCGAACTGCTGGCCCTCTACGGTTCGGCCTACAATGTGAACATCAAGATATTCAACGACCTGCAACACACCATCACCGGATGGCCGGGCGGCAAACCCAATGCCGATGACACCTACCGTCCCGAGCGCGCCAACCCCTATCCGAAGCGCGTTATCGTCTTCTCCCCGCACCCGGATGATGATGTCATCTCCATGGGCGGCACCATCCGCCGGCTGGTAGAGCAGAAGCACGATGTGCACGTAGCCTACGAGACCTCGGGCAACATTGCCGTGGGCGACGAAGAGGTGGTACGCTTCCTCCACTTCATCAATGGCTTCAACCAGTTGTTCAACAACAGCGGCGACCAGGTCATCAACGAGAAGTATAAGGAAATCCGCCAATTCCTCCGCGAGAAGAAAGACGGCGACATCGACACACGCGACGTGCTCACCATCAAGGGCCTCATCCGCCGTGGCGAGGCACGCACGGCCTGCACGTACAACAATATCCCGCTGGACCACTGCCACTTCCTCGACCTGCCCTTCTATGAGACGGGCCGCATCCAGAAGAACCCCATCAGCGAGGCCGACGTGGAAATCATCCGCAACCTGCTCCGTGAAATCCAGCCCCACCAGATCTTCGTGGCCGGCGACCTGGCCGACCCGCACGGCACGCACCGTGTCTGCACAGACGGTGTCTTTGCCGCCATCGACCTGGAGAAGGAAGCCGGTGCCGAGTGGCTGAAGGATTGCCGCATCTGGATGTACCGCGGCGCCTGGGCTGAATGGGAAATCGAGAACATCGAAATGGCCGTTCCCATCAGCCCCGAAGAACTCCGGGCCAAGCGCAACGCCATCCTGAAGCACCAGAGCCAGATGGAGAGCGCACCCTTCCTGGGCAACGACGAACGACTCTTCTGGCAACGCAGCGAGGACCGCAACCGCGGTACAGCCGCCCTCTACGACCAGCTCGGCCTGGCTTCCTATGAGGCGATGGAGGCGTTTGTGGAGTATATCCCGCTCTAAGGAACTGACGATAGCCCAAGTCCTGCCGGGACACGGAAAGAGGCTGTTTACGATGAATAAACAGCCTCTTTCTCATTTCCGGCAATCCCCTATACTGCTCAACGGATGAACTGCAACGTCATCCTCTCTCCATCGTATATCTCGCGGAATCCTATGCCGCGCTCCGACAGATATTCCTTCAGGTCATTGAACGCCGACTGGTCATTCAGGATGATTTCCACCTCTTCGCCTGCCCGGGCCGTACAGATGGCCTCCATGGCCGGGACAAGAGGACTGTTATAGCGAAGAGGGCCACAAGTATCAACGGAGTTCTTCTTCTTCATGGTCGGTTTCCTCCTCTTCGTCCGGCTCGGAAAGCCATTGCAGATACAACTGGATGAGCTGCTGGAGTCCGAAAGCCTTCATATTGGCATGGTAAATCACATCTATGCATAAATCCAGCAGGTCCTTGCTGTCCTCCTCCTGCGAAGCGATGAGCGAACGTATGTTCAGCTTCAGCTTGTCCAGCACCGTCTCGTCCACGATACCGTTGCTGTCAATCAAGTGACGGAAAAGCCCGTATTTCTCGATAGTTTCCAAATTCGTCTCCGATACCGTTATGTGGCGTGTGCCACTCACGTTGGCTTGTATGGTATAAGTCTTCATTGGGTTTAATATGTTAGGTTGATACGGGCAAAGATAGGCCTTTTTGCCAAAGAAGCACAGAAAACAATGTTAATCTGTGTAATCTCCATTGAAAACGCCTATCTTTGCGCCATGAAAGAATACAGATTGACCGATTGGTTGCCCACCACCAAGAAAGAAGTGGAAGTGCGCGGATGGGATGAACTGGACGTAATCCTGTTCAGCGGCGATGCTTATGTGGACCACCCCTCCTTCGGAGCGGCGGTCATCGGACGTATCCTCGAAGCCGAAGGGCTCCGGGTGGCCATTGTGCCCCAACCCAACTGGCGCGATGACCTGCGCGACTTCAAGAAGCTGGGCCGTCCCCGCCTGTTTTTCGGCGTCAGCGCCGGGTGCATGGACTCCATGGTCAACCGTTATACGGCCAACAAGCGCTTGCGTAGCGACGACGCCTATACCCCCGACGCCCGTCCGGACATGCGGCCGGAGTATCCTACCATTGTCTATACACAGATCCTGAAGAAGCTCTTCCCGGATGTTCCCGTCGTCGTGGGAGGCATAGAGGCCAGTATGCGCCGCCTGACCCACTACGATTACTGGCAAGACCGCGTGCGCCCCAGCATCCTGGTGGATAGCGGGGCGGACCTGCTGATTTATGGCATGGGCGAACAACCGGTCACAGCCCTTGCCCGCGCTATCCCGCCCCATACCCCGGCCTCCGGCCTGCTGGCGTGGGCCAGGGACATTCCCCAGATAGCCTATCTCACCCCGGCCTGCGAAGCCCGCGAGGGAGACATCCGCCTCTTTTCGCACGAAATGTGCCTGGAAGACAAGCGCAAAGAGGCGCGGAATTTCCGCCTTATCGAGGAGGAGAGCAACACCCGGCATGCCCGCCGCATCCTGCAGGACGTGGGCGGGCAGACCGTCGTGGTCAATCCTCCTTACCCGCCCATGACGGAGGCCGAACTGGACCATTCGTATGACCTGCCCTACACCCGCCTGCCCCATCCGAAATACAAGGGCAAACGGATTCCGGCCTACGACATGATCAAGTTCTCCGTCAACATCCATCGGGGATGCTTCGGCGGTTGTGCTTTCTGCACCATCTCGGCCCATCAAGGAAAGTTCATCGTGAGCCGCTCGAAGGAGAGCATCCTGCGCGAGGTGAAAGCCATCACGGAGATGCCCGGCTTCAAAGGTTACCTGAGCGACCTGGGTGGCCCCAGCGCGAATATGTACCGCATGAAGGGGCGTGACGGGAACCTCTGCCAGCAGTGCAAGCGCCCCTCGTGCATCCATCCTTCCGTATGCCCCAACCTGAATGCCGACCACCGCCCCTTGCTGGACATCTACCGGAGCGTAGATGCCTTGCCCGGCATCAAGAAGTCCTTCATCGGGAGCGGCGTGCGCTACGACCTGCTCTTGCATCCTTATAAAGACCCGCAACTGGTGCAGGCCGCGCGCGAATATACCCGCCAGCTCATCACCCGCCATGTCAGCGGACGCCTGAAGGTGGCTCCGGAGCATACCTCGGAGCGGGTGCTCCGCATCATGCGCAAGCCCTCCTTCCGGTTGTTCGAGGCTTTCAAGAAGATATTCGACCGCATCAACCAGGAGGCCGGGCTCCGCCAGCAACTCATCCCCTACTTCATCTCCAGCCATCCCGGATGCCGCGAGGAGGACATGGCCGAGCTGGCGGTCATCACCAAGCGCCTGGACTTCCACCTGGAGCAAGTGCAGGACTTCACGCCTACGCCCATGACCGTATCTACCGAGACCTGGTACACAGGCTATCACCCCTATACCCAGGAACCCGTATTCAGCGCCAAAAGCAGGCAGGAGAAACTGGCCCAACGCCAGTTCTTCTTCTGGTACAAGCCCGAGGAGCGGCGCGCGCTCATCGACGAACTCCGGCGCATCGGGCGGCAAGACCTGATTGACCAACTTTATGGGAGGAGATAAAAAAATCCTCCCGTCCCCGGCCATGCTCTACCGGGGACAGGAGGAATTATTTTGTTGTATGTATTTCCTCTTTCCGCCTGACCTGCGTTCCTTTAGTTCAGGTAGGCAAGAATGTCTTTGGCCGAAATATCCTTGGCCAATATGATGCCGTTTTCATCCAATAGATAGTTGGTAAATCCTCCGCCCAGCTGATACATCTTATAAAGGTCGGAAGCCTCGCCATCTGTTTCCACGAAACAGGCCGGCGTAACTATCTGGTCCTTACGAACGGTTTCCTTGAAGATAGACTCGTATTCATCAAATGAAATGGAAACCATTTCCACACCATCCGGGCTGGCCGTACGGAAAGCCTCGCTCAAAGCTGCGTTGCACATGCGTGAGGGAGCGTCATAGCTGGCCCAGAAACTCAGCAACACGTACTTCCCTTTCAGACGGGAAAGGCTGAAATCGTGCTGCTCCGGCGACAGGGCCTGAATATCGAAATCAGGAGCGATGTCGCCCACGTTCAAACCTCTCATAGGTTTGTCTTTGTTTACAAAAGAAATCAAGGAACTAATCAACAATACAACAAAAATCCATTTTACATGTCTCATGCAATACGGTTTTGGTTAATACTATCCGGAAACCGCCCGTAGCGGTGATTTCGCTTCCGGACCTTGCTTGTCTCTGGCCTTGAACATTGACATTCAATACCTTTGCTTTCGAAATCGGGGGCAAAGGTACGCAAAGAAAATACTATTCTCCAAATAAACAAGTCAAAAACCAGGTCCGGATCCACATCCTCCGTCCGGACTGTGACCTTCCCGTCCTCTCCTGCCAGGATCTGGACGCTGAGCCCTTCTGTCTCAAGGTGCAGGGACCGGATGTCCCGGTACACCCCGTCCGTCTCCGTTTCCGACGGTCCGTCGCCGTGTTCATACACAGCCGCGCCTTCCCGGCCCGGCCCGATCCAGTCCGGGAAATAGGTCTTCGCCGCGTGCAGCGTCGCCCCCATGGCCGCGCCGCAGAGCATGCAGGCTGCGCCTGTGCCGGCCACTGCGCCGCAGGTGATCCAGAATATTTTCCATCCTCTCTTCATCTATGCCACCGCCTTTCTTCTGTGAAACGGGCGCCTCAGAAGTTCCACGCAGAACCGGAACATCCCCGGCAGAACAGATTTACTATCTTTACAAAATGGAGCAAGAAAAGATACGTGAAGAACGC
>DHKFC23501__coassemble_1229_pt1 | contig 22276 bp, 15 predicted proteins | sample DHKFC23501__metabat2_low_PE_030 | metagenome-assembled genome bin DHKFC23501
CCGAAGATATCTCCGCCCGTGGGTTTCATGCCCCAATTAATTCCGCCAACGGGTTCATTATAGTAAAACTTAATGGGTGGCTGTACCTGACCGACTTCCCATTCTTCAGCCTGTCGATGTGGTCCTGTTCCAGGAAGCAATAGATTTTTTTTAACAGGAAAATAACAGCAAGAGACCGGAATGGCTGTATTGGAAAGATTTCCTCGCCATGAACCTCCATTATAGGACCAAGGCTGAATCGCTCTCTTCCTTCATGAAATAATAGGATACCAACTGGCCTAAGGCTGTACCTTGGTTGTCTCCGTTCTGTATGCTTACATAGTAAGCATACACCGGTGCACCCGTCTCTGCCTTTGTCAACAGGCCGGCCACTTCCACCTTTTCGCCTACCGTCACGCTTATCCCATCTGTGGATTTGGTATCTCGCGAGATCCGACGAATAAACAGTTAAGCAATGTCTGTGACTTCCGTTTCAGACAACTCATTATTCCCACTATAGGCCACACTGGCATACTCCTCCGGAGTCAAAATGATACTGGGCGTTTCACGCAAATAGTTTCCTATGACAGTAACTCCTTTTTCCTCGCAAGAAACCAAGACCAAAATCACTCCCACAACTAAGCATACAAATGTCTATTTAAGCATAACTTGTTTGTTTTAAAATTACGCCGCAAAGATAAGACTTCCCATTGAAAATATTTCCTTCTATCAGTCACACTTTACAATAGATTACCACAGAATATCAATAATATAACAGTCCTATCCGTCACACATACCGGCATTGTCTTCTCCGGAATTTCCAAACTCCCTCTTTACGTTCTCCAAATCCCTCTTTACAATCGCCATATCCCTGTTCAGACGCACAAACATGGCAACTACAAAAGAAGCGGATCTCCCGCTCCCTTCCGGAACAGGAAATCCGCTTCGCTTCAAACAGACATCAAGGCCTGTCAATGAGTGGCCGATGCAGCTGCGCCCTCTTCGGGCAACGGCGTACGCAACTGCACATTCTCCCAATCTGTCCACATGGGAGACACCATATACTGTGGCTCCTGCATCTTGCCAATCAGAGCCGTGGCACGCTTCACGTCTGCATTCGTTTTCTCAAACAACTGCTTCATGGTCAAGTTGCCTTTGGCATCCTGAATGGCTTTTATCAGGAAATACGTATAATATCCTTGCTTCTTGTCGTGGTAGACACTGGAAGTCTGGTCGCCGCTACTGGACGAGAAACTCAACGTATGGCCTTGCGGCATGCCTACCTTCGGCACCACGCGCACTCCCTTCTGGGCAATCAACGGCGCCTGGCTCTTGTAGCCGCCACTGAAGCAGGCATCCAGGAATACATAGGCACCCTTGACGGGATACGTGGCCAACTGCTTGTATAGATTTGCCAATGAAATACCCAGACGAATATTCTTACCCGTGATGTCCACCGGCAACAGATACGGCTCCTTGGTAGCCTCATCGTTGTTGCCATGGCCGGAGTAATAGAAAATCAGTTCGGCTTCGGGGTCGGTGGAAGCCATGCTTACCAGCCAGCCCAGCATCTCGTGCATCATACCTGTCGTGGCATTGGGTATCACCTTGATTTGCTTGTCGGGCACACCGAAAGTCCGTTTGCAATATTCACCGAATACATAAGCATCGTTTACCGCATATGGCACGTTAATCTCCGCGTTGGCACCCGTCCGGCTATAGTCCTCATTACCTATGACCAATGCATAGCGGTGGGGGTTCACGGCACCAACAGGCACATTCTCTAACAACTCACTTTCAAAACCTAAGCTGACTTTTGGGGCATTTACCGGATTTTTTTTGATGTTTTGTCCCCAATTGATGGTAGATGATGCAGCTAAATAATCACCCAATTTTACCTTATAAGCCTCGTTCAAATTGGAAGAATGAGAATCTTCCGTCACATTCACCATCACGGCCAGAGAATCACTGTCATATCGGTTGTTCACCACAAAAGCATAGTCTAATACCGCCACATCACCCGGAGCAATACTGTCCACCATCATCTCCGACTGTTGGACTGCAAAGATATTGCGAGGCAATTTGAAATTTACCTTCACGTTGCGTGCCGTCTTGGCACCCAGGTTCTGGAGGGCCAACTTCAGCTGACCACCTCCGTTGCGCGTGATGGAGGAACCCTCATTGGCCACAAACATATAGTCGGCCACCTGCAAACGCGGCATGGCATACTCCTGCGTGTTGACCACCAGTTCGGCGGGATTGGCATCAAAGCCGTTGGCCTCGAAGGCATAGATATTGATCTTGGCCAAGGCCGTCGGCATCTCTTTCTTCACCAGGTAGCGGAAGGTGTACTGCTTGGAGGCTCCGGCCAGGATGTTGCCACCATCCAGTTCGCGAGGTCCGTCCAAATATTCGTCATACCCCTGCTGCTCAGAAAAACGGAGGCGGAGGTTGTAGGCATCGCCCTTACCACGATTCTCGATAGTGAACTGCACGGCAAAACTTTCGCCGGCATCTATCACCCTATTATTATTACTGTCCATGAAGCTATCCACACGGATCACCAGCATGGCAGGCTCCAAGGGCACCGGCACAGGAGCCGCATCGGGCTGGGGCTGCACAGGCTTGTTGTTTTCTGCCATGAATTTATCAAACCTTTCCTGGAAAGTATCGAAAGAAGCACCGTCTGCCAGGATTTGGGTCAACACCGTGTATCTTTCCTTGTCGCCCAGGAAGTCGTACACCCCGGCCAATCCCTGCATATACATCGTGGCCGTAGGATCAATCTTCAATATCTTCAGAAACAAGTCCTTGGCATCCAGCAGATAACCCGAAGCGCGCTGACGAATCAAAGCATACTCCGTATCATTGGCAATCTTCAAGCCACTGTTGGCAATCTCCGTAGCCACATTGAAGTTGGCACGTGCCAGGCCGGTCATATACTCGAAATTGCCAGGCTCCAGGGCATACAGGCGTTTGAAGATTTCCAGTGCTTCCTCATTCTTCTTCTGCATCAACAAGATACGGGCCTTGATGGGCAATACCTGCATATTGTTGGGGTCTACTTCCAGGATGCGGTCGATGGTAGCCAGCAACTTGGGCATATTGTTGGTGGCGATATGCACGTTCACCAGGTTGTAAAGGAAATCCAGGGTGGTGGGATATTTAGCAATAGCCTCTTCCAACACCTTTTCCTGCTCGGCATAATTCTTCTGGGCCATGTATATCATGTTCAGATACACATAGCAATCCTTCTCCTGCGTTTTGTCACCGGTGCGGAGGTATTCCTGAAAATAGTCAATGGCCTGCGTATACTTCTGCTGATTGTAGGCAGACTGAGCTGCAAAATAGACCACTACTGCATAATTGGAAGCACGCGGCAACAACTCATCCTGGAATATCCTCAGCTTGGGCAATTCGATATAAGCAGCGGCAAAGTCAAGCCCCTTCGGGTCTTTCTGGCCCGAATAGTAGATAGCCGCATCCAACAAGCTGGGATACATGTTGCGCAAGCGGTTTTTGGCTCCACGCAAGTAAGACTCATTACCGGGGGCAGCCAGGACTTTCACATATTCCTGATAGCTCTCCAGCAAGTAAGCATACATGGCATCGGGAGTTCCTCCTTTGTCCCGCTCACTTTCAAAAAGTACATATTGCTGGTTAGCGCGTTGAGAAGCAGAGGCGGCATCTTGTGCCGCCGTCTGCCCACACACTACCAACAATAGCAAAATGATTGTCAGTGTGAATTTACTTTTCATTTTCTACTATGTTCTGATGTCTCTTCCTTAATTATTGTGCCGGGAAAGCATCCACGATGATAAAGCCTACATTGATCTTACGGAACTCTCCTCCACGCTCCTTGGCCACTTCCACGTGATACTCATATTGATTGTCCGTGTTCTGCAGCGTCGTCACATTCTTTTCAATATAGTCCTTCACGCCGGCTGCACGCAACAAGGCCAACTGTTCGTTGCTCGTGATGCCCGTAGTCTTCGTAACCGTGATATTGTCCAGGTTGCCGTCTTTATAGTAAGGCTCGTCCACATATTCACCATATTGGTTGTTATAGGCGATACGTCCACGGATGGGGCTGGCATCAGCCGAACCGGTGATGATAACCTTCACCTGCTTGCCCTCGGCCAGATACTTGGCGAAATCACCCTCAAAGGCATCCTTGATGATCTTCATCAGGGACATGGCCGCATTGGAACGCTCAATGTTGTAACCACCGGAGGGGAAGTCTTCCTTGGCAGAGAATTCCTTGTTGATTACCTCATACTGATAGCTGACTTTATAATTGTAGATCTTGTTGCCGTTGGCATCTACATCGGGCAACACTTCCGTCTTCACATCAATCTGCGTATTCTCAGTAATCAGCTTCTCCTGTTTCTTCTCTTCCACTACTGCCTGCTTGATCTCCTGCAACTGAACCTCCTCGCGGCTGGCCTGTTGCATGATTTCCAATGGAACGAAATTCTCATCTTCCTCCAGAGCAGTCAGTTTGGTACGGCCAATGTTATCATAGATATAAACCTTGTTGGTCGTCTCGTTCAACACCTCCACGTAAGCCAACTCGAATTCGTCATTCTCATTGAGGACATAGACTGCGTTGCTGAACTTTATATTACCATCCTTAAAGTCTGCCAATTCGTTTTCGGGCACCTCAATGGCAATGGACGGCAACGAGTTAAAGCCGATGTTCAACTTGCTATCCGCCGCATTGTATTCACCCACGAAAGGATTTTCCATTGCCAAGCGATCGCCTGCCAGTTCCGTAGCCACCTCCTGCGCGAAGAGTTGTTGCTGCTTCAGGCGCGTCTCGTCGTTCACACGGATGGCATATTCCTCCATAGACTCGCCGTCCATCATCTTCACCCATTCGTTCATACGGGCATCTACTTCCTTGCTCAACAACTTGCCGTAGAAGGGGTTCAGCCCATTGGCATCCCAGAACACCAGGCTCTGCGGACGATTGGAGACCATGAACACCTCGCTATTCTGGCGGTTGATAAAGAAGCGGCAGTCCTTCACGCCTCCCTGCGGTTCTTCCACCGTCTGCTCAATAGCGCCATTGCGCAAGTTCAACACCACAATGGAGTTTCCATCCTTCACGACACTCACATACTTGCCTTCCGGATGAAACGACGGAGAAGCCAACTTGCCACCCAACTGGTCAAAGCTCTTCACCGTTTCCCACGTCTTGGTATCCAGAATGCTCAAGCAATTGTCATCCGTCACCACAGCCAGTTGCGAAGCATCGGCAGAGAAGTCCAGTCCGAGTACATTTCCCTTCATGGGAATGGATTTGCGCAATTCCTGAGTCTGCACATTCCAGATGTCTATGTTTTTTCCTGTACCCGCAGCAATGAAATAGTTGTTCGAACTCATCGCCAACACCGTAGCCAAGGCCTTTCCTTGAATATATGCCTGCGGCTGATATTCTCTGGTCTCGTAAATAATGATTTCACCCAACGAATTGGAAGCAACGAATCGGCGGGCATCCGGTGCATAACACATAGCCACCGGCATAATCTTGCCTTTTTGAAGATATTTCACCTGATCCTCCGTCAGGTTTCCTTGCACCGTCAGAGGCAGCACTTCTCTATCCTTCAATCCTTTCCGCTTGTCCTTCAGTTCAAACATCTTCCGGTTGCGGTCGCGGAAAGAATAAATCGTAATCTCCTTATCATCACGAATCAATGCCAACGAACTGCCCGTAGGATTGAAGGCAATCTGGTCAATATCGCTAATGTCCACAATGGCGATGTCGCGCAAAGTATAAAGCCCACCGTCATCAGTCAAGAACGCCGTACAGAAAGTCGTATTGGCAAATGATGCTATATCCTTCTTCGAGGCAAAATCGCGTTTTTCCTTCACTTGTGCCATAGCCTGCTCTCCTACCAGAGTTGCGGCAAAAAATAATGTACCTCCCATGGCTAGACGGTACCAACGATTTTTCTTTTTCATAAACGTATGTTTAAAATCATTATTTGCACGCAAATATAAAGAATATTTCTCTACGACACATACAAAATTCCTGCCTTTTTTTACTATCCGGTACAAAAGATGGTCTAAATACAAGAATTTGAGGATTAACCAGAATAAAAATAACGACTATTCCACCCTTTTCAACCCCATCTTTTCCGCCCGCTGTAACATAAATGCCCATGCGGCACCATGCTCATTCGGAATAACCCCGTCCAAAATGGCGTCCTTAATGGCACTCTTCAATGAACCGACTTGCGGACAAGGCTGCAATCCGAATGTCTGCATGATTTCTTCGCCACTGACAGGAGGCTGGAAATTGCGGATACGGTCGCGCTCCTCCAAATCTTTCAGTTTGCAACGCACCAACTGGAAGTTATTCAGGAACCGCTCCTTGCGTTCGCGGTTTTTGGAAGTAATGTCTGCCTCGCACAAAGTCATCAGGTCATCAATGTCATCGCCCGCCTCGAACAACAAGCGCCGCACGGCCGAGTCTGTCACTTCTTCATCGGCAATCACGATGGGACGCATGTGCAGCCCCACCAACTTCTGCACATACTTCATCTTTTCATTCATGGGCAACTTCATTTTCCGGAAAATATCCGGCACCATCTTGGCACCGATAAAGTTATGGTTGTGGAATGTCCAGCCGGTCTTCGGCTCCCAGCGTTTCGTCAGCGGCTTGGCAATGTCATGCAAGAGAGCCGCCCAACGCAGCCACAAATTGTCCGTGGACTTGCTGATGTTGTCCAACACCTCCAACGTATGATAGAAATTGTCTTTATGTCCCCTGCCGTTGCGTGTTTCCACTCCCTGCAGGGCCGCCAGTTCCGGAAAGATCAGTGCCAGCAATCCGCAACGGTCCAGCTCGATGAACCCTTTGGAAGGAACGGGAGAGAGGATAATCTTATTCAGTTCGTCTGCTATGCGCTCCTTGGAGATAATCCTGATTCGTTCCCTGTTGCGCTCCAACGCTTCGAAAGTCTCATCATCAATATAGAAATTAAGTTGGGTGGCAAAACGCACACAACGCATCATGCGGAGCGGGTCATCACTGAAGGTGACATCCGGATCCAGTGGAGTACGTATGGTACGCTCCTTCAAGTCATTAAGACCGTCAAACGGATCTACCAACTCGCCATAGCGACTCGCATTCAGGCAGACGGCCAAAGCATTGATGGTGAAGTCCCGCCGATTCTGGTCATCCTCCAGCGTGCCGTTTTCCACCACAGGCTTGCGCGAATCGTGAGAATAAGACTCCTTGCGGGCTCCGACAAATTCCACTTCCCGGTCGTGGTATTTCACCTGTGCCGTCCCGAAGTTCTTGAATACGGACACATGTGCTCCACGGCCCAGCCGTTTGCCCAAGGCCTGCGCCATGGCAATGCCGCTACCTACCACCACCACATCAATGTCCTGGGAAGGACGTTGCAGGAAGATGTCGCGTACATAGCCACCTACCACATAGCATTCCAACCCCAGTTCATCGGCCGTAGCAGATATTTGTTTGAAAATGTTGTCTCTAAAATATTGTTTCAGTTCGTCTGTCGTAAGTTCCAACATGTCATTTCGCATTTTCTATACTAAATGGCTGCAAAGATACGGATATTATTTCTATTTTTGTCCCCGTCAACCAAAGAACAACCCTTATGAAGAAACCGATTCTCTTTTTAACGGCTCTCTGCAGCCTCCTGACCGCCTGCGAAGACGTGGAGAAAAAAGCCAACGAGAAACTGCAGTTGGCCCGGCAGGCCTATGAAGCCAGACAATACAATGAAGCCAAGATACAGATTGACAGTATCAAGATTCTCTACCCGAAAGCCTTTGATGCACGGCGGGCCGGTCTCTACCTGATGCAGGACATCGAACTGGCCGAACAGCAACAGACGCTGACCTATCTGGACAGTCTGCTGCAAATCCACCAGACCGAACTGGAGAATTTGAAGAACCACTTTGTCCTGGAGAAAGACACTGCTTACCAGCAGATAGGCCACTATCTGGCTCCGGCCCAAGTGATAGAAAAGAACCTGCACCGCTCATACCTCCGCTTCCAGACAGACGAGACAGGCGTCATGAGTCTCACCTCTATCTATTGCGGCAAAAGCAACATCCACCATACCGCCGTGAAGGTCACTGCTCCTGACGGTACTTTTGCACAGACTCCTGCCTCCAAAGACAGTTACGAGACCTCAAACCTGGGCGAACAAATAGAAAAAGCGGACTATAAACTGGGTGAAGACGGTGGTGTCATCCTCTTCATCAGTCAGCACAAAGACCAAAACCTCCACGTCACCTACACAGGCGACCGTACCTACGGCACCACCCTGTCTCGTGCCGACCGACAGGCAGCCGCTGATGTGTACCAACTCTCCCAACTACTCACCTCCATCACCCAACTCAAGAAGAATAAAGAAGAAGCGCAAAGGAAAATCCGATTCGTACAGGAGAATATAAAAAAACGGAAAACGGTAGAGGAGGAATGAATATATTAACTGTCTGCCTGGCTATGCAAACGACTGAAACCTAGTTCATCTCAACTCAGAATGAGGCAAGCTCAACACCCTGTTAAACAGTTTCCAAGCCATCAACTGATCACTGCTCATCAGTTCAACTGATCACTATGGGTAGCCGTCAGTTGACGGCACGGACAGCCTTCAGTTGATCACTTCCGAAGCTTAAAAACAGAAGAAGCAGCGTTCCAATTTGACCATATGAGAACAATGCCCTATCTTTGCAGACTAACCCCAAACCCCATTATGACACTGAGCAAAAACCGAATCAAGTATATCCATTCCCTTGAACTGAAAAAAAACCGTGACGCAGAGGGAATTTTTTTGGCAGAAGGCCCCAAACTGGTGGGGGAATTGCTGGATAGTTTTCCTTGTACATTTCTGGCTGCTACCCCTGCATGGAGGAGCCGGAACCCACAGGCTTTAGCTGAAGAAATTGTGGAAGTGACGGAAGAAGAATTGGCCCGTGCCAGCCTGCTGAAAACTCCTCAACAGGTATTGGCTCTCTTCCGCAAGAAAAACGCAACGACAGGAAAAGACGAAATAGCCCGTTCGCTCTGCCTGGCTTTGGACGGCGTACAGGATCCGGGGAATCTGGGTACTATCATCCGTCTGGCAGACTGGTTCGGCATCCGACATATCTTCTGTTCGCCCGATACAGCCGATGCCTATAGCCCCAAAGCGGTACAAGCCACCATGGGCAGTCTGGCCCGGGTAGCCCTACACACCACAGACTTACCTACCCTGATCCGCAGCCTGCCCCATGGAACGCCGGTGTACGGCACCTTCCTGGACGGTGAAAACATGTATCAGAAGGAATTAACGAACAACGGATTGCTCATCATGGGCAATGAAGGACGCGGCATACGCGACGAAGTGGGACAACTGGTCAACCAACGCCTCTATATCCCGGCCTACCCCCAAGAAAGAGGGGGTACGGAATCGCTCAACGTGGGGGTGGCTACGGCAATTGTCTGCGCCGAGTTCCGGCGACAGGCTGCAAAGCTATAAAATCAAAAGGAAAATAATGGAAAACCTGCTGCCCCTCCTCCACCCGAAGCACACCGGGTAGCCATTCGGTATCCGCCATCTCACCCTCCAAAGGGAAAATGCGGACTGCATGTCCGGCTTCTACCTCGACACCATGGTTCTTCAGATATCCCCGGCCGGGCACATAAACATAATGGGAAGCATAGCGCCGCATCAGGAAGCCGACTTAATGCGAGAGCGGGACAAAGGACGAGCCTGCACCGGACGGGCTCCAGCTTCACTTGCCGATACAGGAGTAATCGTCCGCGCACTATCTGTCCGGGCATGATAACGCATCAAGGACACACTGTCCGCCAACAGAATGCGTCCGGAAGACTGACGGGGATAATAAATAAATCCACAGACTTTCTCTATCTTACCCAACGTATCAGCACTCAGACTAAGCGTTTCCATGCCCGACCGGTCAACCCGGCGCACCTCATGAAGCAGGCTGTCATTGGCATAGAACACTTGCAACGCCATCACCGGCGAAAAAAGCGTATCACCCGCCGTTTGGTCTTTTCCACCGATAAAGCGGAAACGGACATTCCAACGCAATGTGTCGCAATCCTTAAAATTGATATCGGAAGGCAAATCGAAAGAAATCAGGTTGTCTAAAGGCATACCCGTCAGCCGATAGACACGTTCCCAGGCCCAGACATCAATACTATCGCCAGGCAAAGAGGGGCGAGGTTTATTGTCGCGTAAGGCTATCAGATTTTCTACTTGCTTCTTCTCAGCTTTCAACCGCTCATTGACATGCTCGTAGATATCACGCAATACACTCGGATTGCGCGAAAGCCATACCATGGACGTGTCAAACTGAGCCTCGGTAATACCGTGCTTCCGGAATACGGACTCGAGGTAGAGCACACGCTTGTAACTTTCATTGTAAGACAACTGCTCGCCCATAGCCTTGGCTATGTGGTAATCATACAGCACTGCCTCCATCTTTGCATCGGACAAAACAAAGTCCGGCCGTTTGACCCGGCAGGAAGCCAGGCTAAAAAGCAACGCGGCTACACCACACCAAAGTATGATACCTTTTCTCACTTTCATTTCTTCGACACAATCTGATGGAAAGCCTCGTTGAATGACTTACTATAAAACAAGAACAAGGCGATGACCCCGCAACTGATAGCTGCATCGGCAAAATTGAAAATGGGACTGAAGAAGATGAAATGATCTCCTCCCACCCACGGCATCCATTGGGGCCAATGGGTATCAATGATTGGGAAATAGAACATATCCACCACCTTGCCATAGAACAAGGACGCATAACCCCCACCTTCGGGCAAGAAAGTAGCCAACTGCACCGGCGTACTCTGACTGAACAAGACTCCATAGAAAACGCTGTCCACAATGTTACCCAAGGCACCCGTCAGAATCAGGGAGATGCAGACAATGAAACCTGTCTTCAATCCCCTCTTCACGCACTTGTACAGGAACCAGCCAATGAACGTCACCGCCACTAAACGGAAAATGGTCAGAAACAGTTTCCCAAAAATCTCCATACCAAAAGCCATACCCACATTCTCCGTGAAAAAGATGTAGCACCAATCGGTCACCCGTATGCTCTCGTGCCAATACATATGGGTCTTCACCCACACCTTGATGACCTGGTCAATGACCAACACGGTTAAAATGACGAGCCAGGCAATCTGGCCTTTCGTGAAATATTTGTTCATTCAAAAATGATAATTTAGTGGGCCTTTGCCCCGCAGGAGTTAAAAGGAGTTAGAAGGAGTTATCGCTTCGTTCAGGAGTTACAAGCCAATACCTTTGACTGAATCGCCGGAACAACGATTGGCCTATACTCCCTCCAACTCCTTCTAACTCCCTCTCATACCTAAAAGATAAATTCCCCTTTACTTCTTCCCGCTATTCTTCGCCTCGATACTAAGGGTAGCATGAGGCACGGCACGCAAACGCTCGGCAGGAATCAGCTTGCCCGTCTCACGGCAAATGCCATAGGTCTTGTTCTCAATACGCACCAAGGCCGCCTGCAATCCCTGGATAAACTTCAGCTGACGCTGAGCCAAACGGGTAGTTTCTTCCTTGGACAATGTATTGGCACCCTCCTCCAACACTTTGTAAGTGGGAGAGGTATCGTCCGTATCATTGCCATCTTCACCGGTCAGACTCGCCTTGAGCATATCATAATCGCGCTGGGCCAGTTCCAACTTATGCATAATAATAGTACGGAATTCTTCTAACTCGGCATCCGAGTATCTTGTCTTTTCAGCCATAACTGTACTGTGTTTAAAAAGTGGTATTAAAGAATTATTTTTTCACGATGCTGACGATGAGAGAGAAATCATCAAAACTGAGTTCTGTCCCTTCTTTCACTTCATCGGCCAACATCAGTTCTGTTCCTAAAACTTGGTTGCAAATATAGTCTTTATATTCGGTTACCGCATCATCCGTTTGCGGATTTTTAGAAATCGTGATGCTTATTTTATCCGTGATTTCAAATCCGCTGGACTTGCGGAGGTTCTGGATACGGTTGACCAGCTCGCGCGCAATGCCTTCGCGACGCAAGTCCTCGGTGAGGGTCACCTCAAGAGCCACGGTCAGACGGCCTTCATTGGCCACCAGCCAGCCGGGAATGTCCTCACTGAAGATATCCACATCGGAAGTCTCGATGACGGCATCGGCGCCATCCGGCAAGTGAAGCGTGTAGGTACCGTTCTTCTCCAACTCGGCAATGGCTTCCTGCGACAAGTTGCTTACAGCTGTAGCCACGGCCTTCATCTGCTTGCCGAACTTCGGCCCCAACTTCTTGAAGTCGCACTTCACCTTCTTGACCAACACGCCGGCTGCCCCGTCCACGAACTTGATTTCCTTGACGTTTACTTCATTGAGAATGAGCGTTTGCACGGCCTCGATATGAGCACGCTGCACGTCGTCCACTACGGGGATCATGATGCACTGCAGAGGCTGGCGTACCTTGATGTTGACCTTGCGGCGCAGGGCCAATACCATCGACGTGATGTCCTGAGCCACTTGCATGCGTTCTTCGAGGTCAGTATTGATCAGGCTCTCGTCATACGCAGGGAACTTGGCCAGATGTACGGACACCACGTTATCGCGCCCCGTCGCCTTCACCAGGTCCATATAGAGCACGTCGGCATAGAAAGGAGCGATGGGAGCCATCAGTTTGGCCACAGTCTCCAGGCAGACATAGAGGGTCTGATAGGCAGAAAGCTTGTCCTGCGTCATGCCTCCGCCCCAGAAACGCTTACGATTGAGGCGGACATACCAATTGGAAAGGTTGTCATTCACGAAGTCCGAGATAAGACGGCCCGCCCGGGTAGGCTCGTAGTCGTTATAACAAGCGTCTACGTTCTTCACCAGCGAGTTGAGCAGAGAGAGAATCCAACGGTCAATCTCGGGACGCTCGGCCATAGGCACATCGGGTTCCTTGTATTCGAAGCCATCCACATTGGCATAGAGGGCAAAGAAAGAATAGGTATTATACAAGGTACCGAAGAATTTGCGGCGCACTTCCTCCACTCCATCGACGTCGAACTTCAGATTGTCCCACGGCGAGGAATTGGTAATCATGTACCAGCGCAAGGGGTCGGATCCGTATTTCTCGATAGTGGAGAAGGGGTCTACGGCATTGCCCAGGCGCTTGGACATTTTGTTGCCGTTCTTGTCCAGCACCAGTCCATTGGAGATGACGGCTTTATAGGCCACGGAGTCAAATACCATCGTAGCGATGGCATGCAGGGTGAAGAACCATCCACGCGTCTGATCCACTCCCTCTGCAATGAAGTCTGCCGGATAGACCTGGCGGCTGTCCAAAGCCTCCTTGTTCTCGAACGGATAGTGTATCTGAGCATAGGGCATGGAGCCGGAGTCAAACCAGACGTCTATCAGATCCGTTTCGCGCTTCATCGGCTTCCCGGCAGCGGAAACGAGGACAAGGTCGTCCACGTAGGGACGATGGAGGTCAATCTTCTCGTAATTCTCCTTCGTATAGAGGCCTGGCGTGAAGCCCAGATCCTTATAGGGGTTCTTCTCCATGAACCCTGCGGCCACGGATTTCTCTATCTCATTATATAATTCCTCCACGGAGCCGATGCACTTCTCCTCGTCGCCGTCTTCCGTACGCCAGATGGGCAGCGGGGTGCCCCAATAGCGCGAACGGCTCAAGTTCCAGTCGTTCAGGTTCTCCAGCCACTTGCCGAAGCGTCCCGTACCGGTAGATTCCGGTTTCCAGTTGATGGTCTTGTTCAACTCCATCATACGTTCCTTGCAGGCGGTGCTGCGGATGAACCAGCTGTCCAGGGGATAATAGAGGACGGGCTTGTCCGTGCGCCAGCAATGCGGATAGTTGTGCACATGCTTCTCTATCTTGAAGGCCAGGCCCTGCCCCTTCAGCATCATGCAGAGGTAGAGGTCGAGGGATTCGGCAGCCTGGGCGGCCTTCTCGTCGTACTTGCCGTCGATGGTGAATTGGGGATCATAGGCATTCTTCACCCAACGGCCCTGGTATTCCTTATATAAATCCACATTCACGCAGGCTTCCACGAAACGGGGATCCAACTCGTCCAGCAAATAGAACTTACCGGTCAGGTCCACCATAGGGCGTGTCTCACCCTTCTTGTTGATCATGAAAAGCGAAGGTATGCCGGCCTGACGGGCCACGAAAGCGTCGTCCGCACCAAACGTCGGAGCAATGTGTACGATACCCGTACCATCCTCGACGGTCACGTAATCACCGGCAATGACGCGGAAGGCCTTGTCCGAAGCATCGTTCCACCGGCCCTTGTCGTCCATCTCCACGGGTTTCACCCACGGGATGAGCTGTTCGTACTCCATGCCCACGAGGTCGGGTCCCTTGTATTCGCCCACGACTTTATAGGGTATCAGCTTGTCGCCCGGCTTGTAGGCATCAAGGGGCAGGCTTTCCGCCTTTTTGTTGAAGTGTGCGCCAAGCAAAGCCTTGGCCAGGACGACGGTCATTTTCTCACCCGTATAGCCATTGTAGGTCTGCACGGCCACGTAGTCGATGCGCGGTCCTACGCAGAGGGCCGTATTCGAGGGGAGTGTCCAGGGCGTGGTTGTCCATGCCAGGAAGTAGGGCGTGCCCCACTCCGCCATCTCAGGTTTAGGATTCTTGATCTTGAATTGGGCCACCATCGTCAGGTCCTTCACATCGCGGTAGCAGCCGGGCTGGTTCAACTCATGCGAGCTGAGCCCCGTACCTGCGGCGGGTGAATAGGGCTGGATGGTGTAACCTTTATATAAGAGCCCCTTCTGGTAGAGTTGCTTGAGGAGCCACCAGAGCGTCTCGATGTAGCGGTTGTCGTAGGTGATATAGGGATCTTTCATGTCCACCCAGTAACCCATCTTGTGGGTGATGTCTTCCCATTCCTTGGTGAACTTCATCACGTCCTTGCGGCACGCGGCGTTATAATCGGCCACAGAGATAGTCTTGCCGATGTCTTCCTTGGTGATACCCAAAGCCTTCTCCACCCCCAATTCGACGGGCAGTCCGTGCGTGTCCCAGCCGGCCTTGCGCTTCACCTGGTAGCCCTTCATCGTCTTGTAGCGACAGAAGGTGTCCTTGATGGTACGCGCCAAGACGTGGTGGATGCCCGGCATGCCATTGGCCGAAGGAGGCCCTTCGAAAAATACAAAGGAGGGACACCCCTCACGCTCTGTCATACTCTTGGCGAAGACCTGGTCCTCGTCCCATCTTTTCAACACTTCCTTGTTTATTTCCGAGAGGTCAAACTTCCCGTGTTCGGCAAACTTTTTACCCATATATCTTTGTCTATTTTCTTAATCTGTTCAATGCGATTCGCTTACAAGGGCGCAAAAATACAAAATAGTCAGAAATGACGCAAATCTTTCCTCAAATCTTCTCCACGCCGATGCCCGGCCTGTCCGGCAAGGTGATTTTTCCCTTGACTACCTCCATGCCCCGGAAACGGTCGTTGGCTATCAGCAGACTACCGTCCAGATCGGCGAAGTCTATCCCCGGAGACAACTGGGCTGCGGCAGAAATGGCACAGGAAGTCTCAGTCATACACCCCACCATTACCTGCATGTCCAACGCACGGGCCAAGGTCAGCATCTTCCACGCCTCGCGCATCCCGGTACATTTCATCAGCTTGATGTTGATGCCCGTAAAGGCGCCCCTCAAAGCGGGGATGTCCTTCAGCCGCTGGACGGACTCATCGGCAAAGACGGGCAGGGGACTGTGTTGGGTAATCCAGGCAATGTCATCCAGACGTTCCTTAGGCATGGGTTGCTCCACCATCACGATGCCCTGCCCTTTCAGCCAATGAATCTCTTCCAATGCCTGTCGTCGGTCCGTCCACCCTTGATTGGCATCCACGGCGATGGGCAGGTTCGTGACGGAGCGGATGGTCTCGATCATCTGTTTATCGTGCTTGCCACCCAACTTCACTTTGAGGATATTGAACTGTCCGGCACATTCCTCCGTCTTCTGGCGTACCACGTCGGGCGTGTCCATGCCGATGGTATAGGTGGTGGAAGGAGTCTTCTCCTTGTCCAATCCCCAAATCCGATACCAAGGGGCTTGCAGAAGTTTGCCCACCAGGTCATGCAGGGCAATATCCACCGCCGCCTTGGCCGCGGCATTGCCTTCGGACAAGCCATCCACCCAAGACAGGATATCTTCCAGACGGAAAGGGTCGGTGAACTGACCGATGCGCGCCTGCACCTGCTTCAAGAAAGCCATCACACTCTCCAGGCTGCCCAACTCTTTCTGCAAATAGGGTGGCATGGAAGCTTCTCCATAGCCCGTAATGCCATCATAATCAATCTCTACCTGCACATCGGGCGTCGTAGAGCGCGAATAAGTGGCCACGGTAAAGACATGCCGCAACTTCAGTTCGTAAGGAAAGAAACGCAGGCGCAGGCAGGGAGCCAGCCGATTCCGTCTATTTATATTGAACAAGGGCAAGGCCGCTTCGGCCTCCTCCACGCCCATCCCCAGGCCAAGAGTGGCGAGGGTAGCGGTTTTGAGGAAATCTCTTCGTGTTTGCATAAATGATAATTTATCTTTGAGGAGTTAGAGGGAGTTATAAGGAGTTAGAGGGAGTTATAAGCCGATAGTGAGTCCGCGATAACGGCAAAGGTATTGGCCTTTAACTCCCCCAAGCGGAGCGATAACTCCGTCTAACTCCTTTTAATTCCTGCGGGCAAAGCCCGCTAAATTCCTATTTAACCCTGCAAAGGTAGTCTTTTCGGGAAGTCAAAGGCCGGCTGGGGCAAAGTTTTTTTTCATTTCATGAGGAAGTTCCTGGGAATCGTGGTATCTTTGCCGCCCGAAACGACTAACTGCGTTCATTTTTGGAGAAGTTACGCCGCATCATAAAGTTCATCCTGCCCCTGATATTCATCCTGTACTGGGGAGGGGTCACCTTGTTTACCCACTCGCATGTGGTGAACGGGGTCATCATTGTGCACTCGCATCCCTTCAAAGCCCATCATCAGCACACGCAAGCCGAGGTTGAGACCATCTTCTTCCTCGACCATTATGCCACGCCGTGCATACCTGTGCTGGAACCTGCGGTGCTATACTTCTGCCTGCTGCTGGGAGTGCTGGCCATTCCCCGCACGGTGCGCCTCTGCCTGCTACAGGCCCGAGGCGGCATCCGCTTGCGTGCCCCACCCGCTTGTCTTTTCTAATTTCCCGTTTATCCTTACGGGCAGATGACACCGCCTGACAAACGGCTTGTGCCACTGCCCTATCTGTAATTTTATCCCAATCAAAAAAAAGAAGAGACACATGAAACAATACTTATTTCTTGTGGTGGCGATGCTGTGCGCATGGCTTCCGGCCACCACTTTTGCCGAAGACTTGAAAGACTCGGATGCCAACATCGTGGGACACGTGTTGGAAAAGCATACGCAAGAACATTTATCCTATATCACCATCTCCCTGAAAGGAACGACTATCGCCACGCTGACCGACCCCACGGGACACTACTTTCTGAAAAACCTGCCCGAAGGGGAGTTCGAGATGCAGGTCAGCTCGGTGGGCTATCAGACCGTGACGCGGCGCGTTGTACTGAAAAAGGGCGTCACGCTGGAAGAAAACTTCGAACTGGAGGAAGACCTCGTGGCGCTGGACGGCGTAGTGGTGACCGCCAACCGAAACGAAACCACCCGCCGCATGGCTCCCACGCTGGTCAACGTAATGGATTTCAAACTGTTCGAACAGACCAACTCCACCACCTTGGCGCAAGGACTGAACTTCCAGCCGGGCGTCCGTGTGGAGAACAACTGCCAAAACTGCGGCTTTCAGCAGGTACGCATCAACGGGCTGGACGGGCCTTACACACAGATATTGATAGACTCGCGCCCGGTATTCAGCGCGCTGGCCGGCGTATATGGACTGGAACAGATTCCCGCCAACATGATTGAACGGGTGGAAGTGATGCGCGGAGGAGGCTCGGCCCTGTTCGGGGCATCGGCCATTGCGGGTACCATCAACATCATCACCAAAGAACCTCTGCGCAACTCCGCCCAACTGGGGCATACCCTCATGGGGGTCGGCGGACTGTCCACGTGGGACAACAATACCACGATGAATGCCTCGCTGGTGACGGACAACCACAAGGCCGGCATTTACGTGTTCGGACAGAACCGGGCGCGCAGTGCCTTCGACTACGACGGGGATGGCTTCACGGAGTTGCCCAAGCTACATAACCAGACGGTGGGCTTCCGCTCGTACCTCAAGACAAGCACCTACACCAAGCTGACCTTTGAATATCACCACCTGCAGGAGTTCCGCCGGGGTGGAAATCTGCTGGACCTTCCGCCTCACGAGACGGACATTACCGAACAGACCGAACACAGCATCAACAACGGAAGCATCAAGTTTGACTACTTCTCGCCCAACGAGAAACACCGCCTGAACGTCTATGCCTCCATGCAGCACATCGACCGGGACAGCTACTACGGAGGCGACCACTCGCTCGATGCCTACGGTTCCACCAAAGACCTGACCTGGGTGGTCGGCTCACAATACGTCTACCACTTCGACCGCTGCCTCTTCCTGCCTGCCGACCTGACTGGAGGCGTGGAGTATAACGAAGACGCCATGCACGACAACATGTGGGGCTACCACCGCACCATCGACCAGACTGTGCGCATTGCCGGAGCTTTCCTCCAGAACGAGTGGAAAAACGAGCAATGGAGTTTCCTCGTGGGCGGACGCCTGGACAAGCATAACCTGATAGACCACGTCATCTTCAGTCCGCGTGTCAACTTGCGCTTCAACCCGACAGACGACATCAACCTACGCGCCAGCTATTCGGTGGGCTTCCGCGCCCCGCAAGCCTTCGACGAAGACCTGCACATCGAGAATGTGGGCGGAAACGTATCCATGATTCAGCTGGCCGAGGACCTGCGCGAAGAAAAGTCACGCAGTTTCAGCCTCTCGGCAGACATGTACCGGCGCTGGGGAGGCTTGCAGGCCAATCTGCTGCTCGAAGGCTTCTACACCAACTTGTCCGACGTATTCGCCCTGCGCGAAGTGGGCACCGAGAACGGCATCCTGAAGAACGAACGCTACAATGAGAAAGGGGCCCGCGTCTATGGCCTGACTCTGGAAGGACGGATGGCCTGGCTCAACTCGCTGCAGCTACAGGCCGGGGTCACCCTGCAAAAGGCTGAATACAAAGAGGCACGCCAATGGAGCGACGACGAAAGCGTGCCCCTGGAAAAGCGCATCTTCCGCACGCCGGACACCTACGGCTATATGACGCTGACCTACAGCCCCCTGAAGCCCCTGAGCATCGCCCTGTCCGGCACGTACACCGGCAGCATGCTGGTGGAGCACCGCGCAGGTTATATCGAGAAAGACCGGGCCGACAAAACCCCGGACTTCTGGGAAATGAACCTCAAGGCGTCCTACGACTTCGAGGTCTACAAGGACATCACGCTCCAACTCAGCGTGGGCGTGCAGAATCTGTTCAATGCCTATCAGAAGGATTTCGACCAAGGCAAGCTGCGCGACTCGGGATACATCTATGGTCCGGGACTTCCGCGCTCCTACTTCGCAGGCGTGAAGTTGAGCTACTAAATCAGTGATTGGCGATTAGTGGTTAGTGATTAGTACACGGCTCTCCAATCATCACTAATCGCTAATCACTAATCGCTAATCACTAACCGCTAATCACTAACCGCTAATCACTAACCGCTAATCACTAACCCCTATATAAAGTTCGTTCGTCTCCGTCGTTTCCAGCAGCGGTTCCCTGCAGATATAAGGCAAGATACGCGTGGCGAACAGCAGGCGGTTGAGATTGAACTCATCGAACAGCGGGTCGGCAGGGTCAAAGCTGCTGACGTGCACATCGCCCTGCGAATGGATGAAACGCTTGCCACCCAGGTAAAAGGCCACGTGTGTCACCCGCTCCTTCTCCTCCGCCGTGGCCTTACGCCCGAAGAAGACGAGGTCGCCCGGCTCCAGGTTGGAAAAGTCCGGAGCAATGTCGATGCGACGGCCCACGCGGGCCTGCTGCGAGGCATCGCGAGGGATGATGATGTCGTGCATGAAGAGCACGGTGCGCACAAAGCCGCTGCAATCCACCCCTTTGGACGAAGTGCCGGCCCAGAGGTAGGGGACGCCCGTCAGCGTCTGTGCCGTGTGGAGGACGGCGTCGGCATTCCAACGCAGCGAGCGGCGCCACTCGCGTTCGGGCTGCGCCAGGGACCTGTCGATGTACCCCCTGCGGCCGTCGGGATAGGAGACAAGGTAGTAATGCCCCATCCGCCCCTCGTAGCGCAGGCGGTCGCCGGCCACGACGTCGGACACGGGCAAGGCATCGGCACGGGGCAGGGACCTCACGAAGCCATAGTGGGCGGTCACCACAATCTTCTCCGCCCGGTTCCACGCCTCCAGTTCTTCGCGGGTCATGAGACGGACGGCCACGGGGTGAACCCAACCTTCATAACGGTCCGGCGTCCGGATGTACTGCCAGGTCTGCGACTGCAACACACGCACCGGCATGCCCAGCAGCCCCTGGGAAATCATCTCCGACGAGAAGTCCGGCTCGGCCCGCATATTGGCCACGGAGAGGTTCAACACGCCATACGCCCGCAAGGTGTCGGGAACTTGCGACATCGCCGGGACGGCAAGGACGAGCGCGGCAGACAGAAGGACAAGCATCATCAGTCTTTTCATCTTTTATGTGATTGGTTCGACGCGCAAAGGTACGAAAAGAATCCGAATCGCGAACTTTTCACTGCCCGGACAAAGCCGGACGCGATATTTTTCTTACTTTTGCACGCGAATTGCGAGATATACATTATTATACCCTATATGAAGTTTTCCGAGTTAGACTTGAACGACCAAGTGCTGGAGGCACTGGACGCCATGCGCTTCGAAGAGTGCACCCCCATACAAGAACAGTCCATCCCCGTCATCCTCGAGGGCCGCGACCTCATCGCCGTGGCACAGACGGGCACCGGCAAGACCGCCGCCTACATGCTGCCCATCCTCAACAAACTGTCCGAAGGCACCTACCCCGCGGACGCCATCAACTGCATCATCATGGCCCCCACCCGCGAACTGGCCCAGCAGATCGACCAGCAGATGCAGGGATTCTCCTACTTCCTGCCCGTCAGCGGCGTGGCGGTCTACGGAGGCAACGACGGCATCCTCTTCGAACAGCAGAAGAAGGGCCTGACGCTGGGCGCGGACGTGGTCATCGCCACCCCCGGGCGGCTCATCGCCCACCTCAGCCTGGGCTACGTGGACCTGTCGCGCGTGTCGTTCTTCGTGCTGGACGAGGCGGACCGCATGCTGGACATGGGCTTCTACGACGACATCATGCAGATCGTGAAGTGCCTGCCGCGGGAGCGGCAGACCGTGATGTTCTCCGCCACCATGCCCGCCAAGATACAGCAGCTGGCCGAGACCATCCTCCACGACCCGGCCGAAGTGAAGCTGGCCGTGTCGAAGCCTGCGGACAAGATCGTGCAGGCCGCCTACGTCTGCTACGAACAGCAGAAGCTGGGCATCATCCGCTCGCTCTTTGCCGACGAGGTGCCGGAGAGGGTCATCATCTTCGCCTCGTCCAAACTGAAGGTGAAGGAAGTGGCCCGCGCCCTGCAACGCATGAGGCTGAACGTGGGCGAGATGCACAGCGACCTGGAGCAGGCCGAGCGCGAGGACGTCATGTACCGCTTCAAGGCCGGACAGGTCAACATCCTGGTGGCCACCGACATCGTGGCCCGCGGCATCGACATCGACGACATCCGCCTGGTCATCAACTACGACGTGCCCCACGACAACGAGGACTATGTGCACAGGATAGGCCGCACGGCCCGCGCCAACAACGACGGCGTGGCACTGACCTTCGTCAGCGAGAAGGAGCAGGGCAAGTTTGCCGGCATCGAGCGGTTCCTGGGCAAGGAAATCTACAAGATACCCCTCCCCGCCGAACTGGGACCCGCGCCGGAGTACAGCCCCAAGACCGCCGGCAAGGGCAAGGGCGGCGGACACCGTGGCGGCAAGGGCGGCGGACACGGCCGGGGACGCAAGCCGCACGACAAAGCACGCAGGTGACACCCCCTACATACGGCCACTTACACCGGGGCAGATACACACCTATCTGCCTCATTCTTAATACCTGAATTCGTCGGATATCTTATGTAAGATACAATAAATATCTTGTATAAGATAACTAATTTATCTTGTATAAGATATAAAATTTATCCTATAAGTAGATGTTGATATTTAGTTTATATTTAGGAGTTAAGAAGTTAAGGAGTTA